>Ga0181410_1000055_pt1 | contig 42551 bp, 33 predicted proteins | sample 33SPOviralmetaG_FD_130112 | JGI IMG/M metagenome (GOLD analysis project Ga0181410, IMG submission 130112) | Marine viral communities from the oligotrophic San Pedro Time Series (SPOT) site, San Pedro Channel, CA, USA - 33 SPOT_SRF_2012-06-20 | ecosystem: Environmental > Aquatic > Marine > Strait...
CATAGAACATCAAGTTTGAACTTCTTCCAGTAAGTTGATCTACACTATTGACTACTGGTTCTAGACTATACTTTTCCCTATTAGGTGTATCTTGAGGAATATAAACGTCTTCACCTGGGGTGTAATCATCATATTCTTTCCTACCTATGTAAGCAGACATATTTTCAACATTTGCTTTGCTGAATAATTGTTCTACTGTACTTTCGAAAAAGTTTTTAACAGTAGTAGTCTGAATATTACTAGGTAAATCTTTGTACTTTTTGTCAGCCATTTATTTTAATATCCACTGCCTGATGAACCACTTCCTGTGTTGCCTGCTGAATTATTTGACAACGTGTTGTTCAATGTTATTGTATTTCCTGTTCCACTTTCGCTAACACTCTGATCTAATACATAAGTTCCATGATAATGCATTATGCCATTTGGCATGTAAAATACTTTACCAAAGAATTCATGTGTATGACTAGTGCCATCGCCAGCAAAGTCACCTGCTTCTTTAGTTGCATATAATGGATAGTATCCATTTATAGCATATGGCCCTACTTGATTGGTAGCACCGTCATATGTTGTTAAGAGTCCTGTTGATGATTTGTCTGGTCTAATATTAGATTGTGTAAGTTTATCTACGACATCAATGTCTAATATGTTTGCAGTACTTATGAACAATTCATCTGCGTCTGATTTAACCTGGAATAAATCACCAAATACACCACTAGCAGTTTTAGGTACTATAACAATACTACCTATTGCATTACCAACTTGCTGATGTATGTAACTACTTAATTCTGTAAAGTAGAAGGTATCACCAAAGTCCCAATTTTCAATATTGAAATATCTATTTACTGCGGCAATAACTTGCGTTCTAATTTCGTTGTCACTTAAACTTGTACCTGGAAGTCTAACAACTTTAAATCTTGCTTGTAATTCTGGTTCTGCATCATCACCAAATAATAATTTAAATTTACCACTTCTGAAAACTAGTTGATCACTTGCAGATTTTAAATCATTTAAATGCATAAACTCTGTTTCTAATTCTGACGGAGTTGGTGGTGTAGGATAATCTGTACCTGGTACATTTAAATATGATTGCATTTCGTTGTAATATGTTGTTGTTAAAATAAACATTTCGTGTATATTACTAATACTAGGATCTATTCGCACACTATTGTCTGCAATATGATTCCATTTAAATACAACCGGTTGTTGTCTTTTTGCTTTTGAGTTTTGTGTAAAACTTCTTCCTTTTTTAGCAAAATGTGAAGAAGACTCATAATGAGATACTCTTGATAAATTTGTACTACTTTTTGACAGTTGATAAACTTTGCCATCTGCTTTTGCATAAACTTTTTTATTATGCAACTTTCCAATGGTGTTATCAAATGATGTATTAGGATTGCCCGAGCCTTCAATAACTCCTTTAGTTTTAACTAAGAAGTATGCATAATCGTCTGTTAAATGTACAGTACCTGTATTATTTTCTGCATCACCTATACTGTCTCCAGCAATTCGTGAATAGTCTGAACTAAAGTTTACACCATTTTCTTTTCTTAAATCTAATATGCCTGATTTAACAGGTCTTGTATAAGTATACCCATCAAACTCTTCGTATTGTTCAAATAAAACTATATCATCTCTACCTACAAAGTCTGCAAATTGTATAGGATTATTTGGTGCATCACCGCCTTCTGTATTTACAGGAGTTACTTTTATTTTTTTAGGATCAGTAAAGCCATCTTGATATGTGAAGTTTCCAATTGCACTATAAATTATTGGATCATCTAATCTTGTTGTATCTGTAACATATCTAATTTCTATAGTGTCACTTCTATTTTGTCTTGCAGTACTATCTGCACCATAGTGTTGTCTTTCGTTTAATCTAATCTGCAAGTTACCTGATTGGGTAGTAACATTACTATCAAGTAAGAATAACCCAAAGCCATCACCAGCGGCACCCGGTGCCAATGTTCTGTTATTATTAAAAGATGTGCCTTCTTTGTTATATGAGTAAGAAATGTTACCATTGTTATCTAATATGTTTACACCAAATGTAGCATTTGTAAATGCAACGTTTACAATTGGTAAACTATCAACAAGTCCGGAGTTCTTTACTACAACAACGTTTGCATCGTCAGTTGTATTTGGACTTGTGCCTAATTGTAATGTTATTTCATCAACAAATTCTCCACTTGAAGAAGAGCCTTCCTTCCATAAGCCAAAGTTAGATGTAATACTAACTTCTAAATCACTATATTCGATGTTTCTAGAAATAAGAGGTATATTAGCAAATGTATCACCTGTTGATACAAGATACCATTTATCACCGATGTTGTTATCGTTTGTATCTCTCCATTCAAACACTTCGCTAAAACTTGGTCTTACATTTAATGTTGTAAGTTCAACAGTATCGTATAGTGCCAAGCCTGTTGCACTATCTTGTATTCTATTGGTATTCACATTATAGAATCTAACTTCTTCTAGGCTTTCAAAAATAAATTGAGTGCCTCTAATTTCTATATTGTATCTATATGCTGAAGCATCTACTGGTACATAAGTAAATTTTAAAAGCCAACTTGCGTCTGCTTGTCCACCTGTTTCGTCTCCACTGTTTGCAATACTAAATTCTATGTCGTCTGATAAGTCATTATTTTCTATAATATAATATCTATTGTCAGTTGGATCAAATCTCAAACCAAAAGTTCTTTTGTTTGCTAATGCTGTTTGCAGTTCTGTTCTTTCTAATGCAAATAATGTTTTTCTTAAAACAGTAATTATTTGATCTGATTTCCATCCATTTGGAATTTCTCTGTCTAGTGTAATAGGACCGTCAACATTAGTACCACTAGCAGTTCTAATTGCATTGTTTGTAATTGATATTATTTTTGCCCATTTATAATCACCTACATTAGCAGGGTCATAAAACTTCATTACTGAGCCTTCTTGTATAATCTTAAATAAGTTATTGGCTGTATTTAAATCAATAGCATTATTTGTTGTATAAGTTTCTGTTAAGAAACCTTTACTACCTGTATCTTTTTTAGGTAATGTATTCCATGCAATATTAAATAGTTCTAAATTAAATGTATCTTTGTAAGATGCAGTATCTAAGAATGAATCTCTAAAATCACTGTATATAAAATCATTCAGTTTTTGATTTTTTAGTATAGTTGGTATTTTTGTATTTACAAAATCCAACGGTGTATTTACATTATCAAAATTAAAGTAATCTGAAGAGTTTGAAGTCTCTGAATACAATGCACCATCTTCTGCAATCGAACTTGTAGTTTGGAATGTGCTAGTTGGGTCTGTAATATCTATATATCTACTATGCCCAGCATGTGTTTTATTTGTTACTTTAAGTTTTGAGATATTAGTACTTTTTGCTAAAGGGAGTACTTGGTAATCTTGGGCACTAATCATTCTATCTTGTGAGTAGTATGATTGTGGTGCTCTTTCTTTAATGCCTGCAATACTTTCTGCAGGTAAACTGTTGTTCACAGCATTTTCTAATCTTGTTGTAATTGTAAGTTCGTAGTTTTTACCATCGCCATTCACATAAGGTATAGATGTTGTTACAATACCAAAGTCATCTGGCTGTACACTGAATCTTTCATTATCACTAGTTCTGTAGTATAGCCTATAGTTCCCAACAGGTACATTAGCAAAGTTACCATCTGCAAATTGCAAGTTGATGCCACCAGTACCTAAATTTTGTACAGCATAAAGCAATGGTGTTTGTTTTGCCTTCACGTTGTACATTAGTGTCTGTCCAATTGTATTAGGTACTTTTTCCCATTTTGCTAGTACACTTCTATCTGCATCTATTTGTTGTAAGTAAACATCTGTTTCGTTGATGTCATCTACACCAACTGTTTGTTGTCTATTTTCTACTGGTTGTGCAAAGTTAAATTCTTGGCTGGCTAATGTTCCTTGTTTGAACATCATAAAGAAACCAGTGTTGTTACTGGATAATCCCAATCCATCATTTCTGTGTACTATAGAAAAATCATTTTGTGGATCTGGATGCTTTTCATAAAAGAAACCTGCATCGTCGAATTCTACATTTACAAAGTCGAATGCTCTACTAATACCATTTATATCTCTTTTGTAGTTAAATGTTAAAGGAGCATTTGCAGGAGTTTTAACATCGTACTTGTCAGTAGCAATGCCTCCAACTGTGCCTGACTTAACAGGCTTACTAAATCTGTTGACGTTACCGAATGCACTATTTAATATAGTAATAAATTGTTCGTAACTGTCTGGGTTGTTGGCATCATTCCAACTTACTGTTCTATTGTTTAGAGGAGTACCTGAACTATCAGTTAAAGGTTCTGATGTTGCAACACTAACTATTTTTGCTAAGCCACTTGCCGCAATATTTCTTTTAGGGTTATAACCTAATTGCCTAGCAAGTTTAAATACTGAGTCTCTTCTTTCAGCAGTTTCTAAAAAGTTTTCTCTGGTATTGACATCCATTCTAAATGCAATACTTTGAGCAAGATATGCCAGCAATTCTATAATTGCTATAAATTCTGAACTTTCTATATAGTCGTTAAAGTTTTCTGGAAAGTTAGTTCTGATATATTCAACCATTGCTGTACGAATAGTATCAAAGTCATATGCTTGAAAGTCTACTTGACTGTATGCCTGGTAGGCTACTTCCCAATCTTCAGCCGCGAATAGATTATTTTGTCTGCTGTTTATCGCCATCTTTAAGTCTCTGTATTATTTCTTGCAAAATCTAAATATAGTACTTCTTCATCTAGAAAAGGTAATATTTTAAGATTCACTACAATTTTAACAGTATGATCAAGTGCTTCGGTGAATATGTCTTGTAGTTCTACTCTAGAATCTTTCTCTACTACTCTACGAACCTCATCTTCTACTTCTTGGACAAGAAATTTGTCCAGTGGGTTCATAAGCATGTCTTCAATCCTGGTACCAAAAGAAGGTCTCATTACTCGCTCGCCTTTCTTTGCCTTGAGCTCATTGAGTAAGTCGGTCTTAATTAGTTCACCGTCCGTTAGTGTATACGGGGGTCTAATTTTTCCTATTGTACTAAAGCCTCGATATATGTTTGCCATATCAATATTTATCAAGAACCTTTAAAACACGTTTTAAATAAACCAAAAAAACGGTTGACTTTGTAAGTACTTTAATATATATTATATGGCGTGTGATGAAAATCACATTTAATTCATATTTTACACATTATAGGAAAAAAATGCGTAACGTTATAGAATATTTTGACAATATTTGCAAAAATGCCGAGAAAGCCAACAGAAAGTTAGCAAACTCGGATCAGTCACTGGGTTATGGTAACCGTTTTCATAAAATGGTATCTAAGAAAAAGAATCGCTTTGAGTCTGTAGGATTATATGATTCCTTCACTAAAAAGTATGTTCTATTCGAGATGGTCAACTTAGTTGGGCAAAAGGATAAGATACCAAAAGAGTTTAAAGACATGGAGATGCTTATCAAGAATGCCTTTAGAAACTAGAAATATAATTTTTTTACATGGCACTGGGCAGTCTGCTCTAAGTTATGAATACTATAATTTATTTCTACCTGAACATAATTCTCATTGTTTAGAGTACGACGTTCATGAAGATTTTGATGACATTGTAGATAGATTCCACAATTACTATGTAGACAACTTAGACGGTAAGCAAGTACACCTTGTATGTCACAGTTATGGTTGTCTACTAGGTATGTATCTTGCTAATCGCATTGATTCAAAGGTAGAAAACTTTATTTCTCTAAGTGCTCCTTGGAAAGGTAGTAGAACTGCTAAGTGGTTAAACTTAGTTTTCAGGCAAAGTAAACTGTTTCAAAACACAAGACCAGATAGTGACATAATTCAGTCATTATCTAACTTAAACAATAATTTTGAGATAACTAATATTATTACCACAGGTTCATCTGGAGGTGGTAATGTATTAGCAGGATTTGGTCAAGAAAGAAACGATGGTTTACTAACGGTTCTAACACAAGAATCATATCCTGACAATTTTAATAATGTAACTGACATAAAATTTGCGTTAAGTCATACCGAAGTTTTACTAAGTTACGATGTAGTAGGCATCTTAAAAGAAAAGATTTTCAATGAGTAATCAAAACGTAACATTAAATAATACACTAGAAGAAGAACTTAGAATAATTGTGTGTGAGCAAAAGAAACAAATTGTTGAACTTGAAACACTTGTTACACTATTGCAACGTAATATCAAAGATCTCGAAGAGCAAAAATATAATGCTTATAAGAGATTGGCAGAGAAGAACACTACACTAATTGCTTAGTCATCGTTCTTAGGACGATACTCCCAAGGTTCTCTAGTAGTAATAAGACTCAGTAAACTTTTTATTGTGGCTTTAACACCATCCCTTTTACCTTGTGTAGGCATTGGATCAGTATTCTGGTCTATATCGTCTGGATTTTCTGGATATTCCCAAGTAGGTTTTTCAATTGGTTGATCTTGGAATTGATTTATAGGATGTGGTGTTGCAACTTTACCTTTTTCTGCCTGCTGGGCACTACCACCATCATTTAAGTGTACACTAGAACCAAGTACATTATTTCTACCACTTGCTTGTGATGTTATAGTTGACCCAGATTTAATATCAACTCCACTAGCACCGAAAACTTTAAGTTTACCGTCTGATGCTACATCAATGTCGCCGATTGCAGATTGATGTATTTTTGTTTGAGATGTAAGATGAATTGCACCAGTGCTATCTGTTTGTAACACAAAGTCTTTTTTGTTTAACCAGTTTGTTTGATTACTTATGTTGAGGCTAAAGTTTCCTTTTGGATTACCATCAACATCTATAACTTGGTCTGCAGTTTCATATTCTCCGGCTTGTACATATATTGAAGAATTTGCTTCTAGATTTAAATTTTTATCAGACCTAATATTTACATTGCCTTTTGCTCTCATATTAAAATCTCTTTCAGCATATACATTTATATCTCCTGCATCTGACATTTCTATCCATGCAGTTCCTTTTTTGTTTATAATATAAATGTCACCAGATGTATCATCGAGTAATATTTGGTGTCCGCCTCCAGTTCTAATTCTAACATTCTTGCTGTCGCCTTCAATGTCACCATCATCTAGAACAATGCTATGTCCTGGTTCTCTGTGAGTATTATCTTTTTTACTACTTCTTTTATTTGCTACTTCTGGGCCAGGTGTAAGTATTCCAAATACTTGACTTGGTGATTCACGCCTTGCAGAAGATACACTGATTCCTCTAACTGCATCATTTATTAAACCCTGTTCTAAAATTGCTTTTGTTACATAAGGGTTTATAGGTCTTCTTGCATTTATGCTGTGACTAACAGATTCTTCATTTCTGTTTTTTTCTGCAACTGGAACTTTTAAGTTAGTACCGTATGCAGGACCGGCCGCATTACCCGGAACCATGTGTTGTAGTTGATCAGGATATAAGCAACTTATTACAACTGGAAATTTTCTTTTACCATCAGCAAAACATACTAATACAAAGTTACCTGGATCAGGTGGTACCATCCACATACCATATGTTTTTTGTGTATCATGGAAACCATATACTTGTTCATCTTGTCCTATTTTTGCTGAGTGTGTGCTACCAGCAAATGGACTACTCCAATATGCATTGTAGTACCCGTTAGGATCATCTCTGTCTTTACTTAACATTGGAATATAAACTGTAAGCCTACCACTATGTGTAGCATCTTTTGGTCTTACAATAATTTCACCAATATACACACCAAAGTCCAAGTCAGCATGTCCACGCAACTTGTCTCTAAGTCCTTTATTAGTTACTCTAAATCTATCTGCCTTATAAGCCATTAGTCATCTGCTCCGTCATATGAATTCTGTGTCATATCAAGTTTTGCTAAACTCAATGCCGTTTGTTTTTTAGCATTAGTTTCTATTTCAAACATGCCACCACTAAAGTTTGCGGTTATACCAAATATTTGGTACACACCACTTAAAAAGAATGCTGTGCCTTGCTGACTCATGTAACCGCTATTTTCATCTTCATCATCGACGTTAGGGTCTCTAACACGTGGTGTTTGCATTGTGAATAAAAAGTAGTTATCACTTCTATTGTATACTATGTACTGATCTGTGGAATCTTCTTCTTCCTCATTTGCCTTCTTAACTTGTTTAGGTGCTTTTGGTTCTATTTCCGGTGGTCCTAAGTACCAAGGATCTCCTCTTACTTTTAAACCGAGGTCTACTAATATACTTGCGTCGTTTACGTTTTGATACATATACCCAAATAATGTGCCTTTAGCACCACCATCACTAGTGTTTGAATTGTTTACAATAACATTGTGGTCATACACCATACCAGGTAAAGGACCTACATCTGCTTCTTCACCTTTGAGAGCATTTGCTAGTGAGTTAGTAACTTGTTGATCTGTTAGTTCGCCAATAACAGTTGGGCTACCACCTGCATCGTGCATTAGTTCAGCACTATAAATAAATCCACTTGGCTCTGGTTTATATGTTCCATCAAAATCATTTGTGGGTGTAGTATCTTTATTGTTATCAGAAGCCGCTGTTTGATAATAGTCTGTAGGGTTCTGTCCACCACTTTGCAAATAGTTTATAGTTTGAGCTAATCTATTTCTTTGTTCTTTGTCTTTTCTTAGTTTCTTTCTTTCATCATCTGTTAGATTTAATCTGTCAGCAATTTTATCAAAATATTGATCATCGTCTTTTAATTTTTTAGCAATTTGTGTAGGATCTTCTACAGCCGCATCTGTTTTTGCTGATCTTTCTTTTCCTTCATTGTCACCATCTGTTGAAGGACTGCCAGGTGCATTTGGACTTGATGAAGCATCACCTAGATAACCTCCACCTGGTGCGGCCAATAATACTTGACCTGCTTTGTAAGATATGTCTGCACTTAGGATTTGATCATTTAGTCCAGTATACAAATAATGATATGCTTTTTTAATTAGTAATTCGTTTACACGTTTTGTAACGTTTTCTTTAGACAGTTTAAATTCGCTTTGCGATAAATTGTTGTCTTGGTCTGCTGTCTTATATATTATAGGCTTGTATGTAACTCTTCGAGCATAAGCATTACGTCTTGCGTCATAGCCGTTTTCTATATATTCCATATCAGCAGTCATTTTATACCAATATGTAAATGTTTGATTTAAATCTAATCCATGCTCGTCAATGATAGGATTATCTAACCCACCTTTTTTTCTTGATGACTTATCTAAGAATGCTTCATTCATTACTAGCATAGTTGATAATATTCTGTGGAAGTTTGTTCCTTCTGGTACTTGTATTCTATCTCTTCTCCAAAAACCTCCAGTGGCTTCTATGCCGCCATCTAAACTTTCTGGTGAGTCTTCTAACATCTTTTCAAATTCTTCACGTGATTTTATACCATATGATTCTGCATTCATCAATCTGTTTAATTGTTCGGCATCTTTGTAATTACTATACTTTATACTGTCATCACCTAAAACTTCTTTTAGTTGACTTAAATCAAAAATAATTTCATCGCTGATAAGTTCTTCTTTTTTATTATTCTTTGTATAGTTTTCAATTGCTTCTGTTAGACTCTCAAAACACTCTGTAATGGTATCACCTGTAAATGATGTATCAGCAGGTAATGTATAATACTTGTCGGTCCATGATTCGTCGTCACCAATAGTTACAAAAAAGTCATATGTACTTCCTGCATCTGTGATAGAAACATCTACTGTAGCAATATGACATTCGTAAATGTATGGACCTGCTATCTGTGTTTCTATTTCACCACCACCTTCTAAATCATCTAGATCTTCTTTATAACCCTTAAAATTTATTTCTAAAAATAACGGTACAGGTGCAAAAACACCTGCTTGTATTCCTAAATGTTTTTTAGCGGCCTGTATTTGATCTAATAAATCTGCGGCTCCTGGTTGTATTAGTGTAAACTGTGCCGATGTGGCAAAAGCACCACTGGCTCCTTTTTTAATGTCAATTGATAAGTCATCAATTTGTACACCTGTTACACTAGTCTGTGCAACAATAACTGTATTTTGAGGTTCGGCTGATTTTGCTTTTTTAAGATAACCACCTCCATCTGACGTAAGGTCAGGGATCATATAAAGTTTTAATGTGTAAGTAGAATTTTGGTAAGCATCTAGAATATTACCTTGGACTCTGCCAAGATATCTATCTTCTTTTTCTGCTTCAGATTGCTTAGGATTTTTATCTGTCATTACAATACTCTATCAATAGTTTCTCTTGGAGGGATATGAATTTTTTTACCGGATGTAAAATCTGTCAAAGGGTCAATAATTACATCTGGATTTCTTAGTGCAAAAACCCACCACAACTTTACAGTTCCATATAATTCATGTGCTAATAAATCCGGTCTATTCTCATATCGAGATTCTATTGCATAGAGTCGATCAGCGGTACTTTTAGGAATCTTAGGTAAGTTGTTCATACCTAAGTAAAACTTATTTACATCTGCTTTTTTTAAAAAACTTTGATTGCTATGAAAACTTGCCATTAAATAAATCCTTGATTGTACTGCTTGCCACTTGTAAATGCATTAAGATCAAATCTTTTTCTTGTTTTTCTGTATGTGTACTGTGGTGCTAATTCGATCATAACACTTGTTTCAGTTGGCATCATTGTAGTTGTGCCTTTAAATTTTACTGGAACGTAATCAACATCTGCAGGTAATTGGAAGTTATAGTTCCTAATAATTACTGGCAGTTTGTTAAATCCAAATTCACCTAGATATTCAAATAGTAATACTGGTGGTGGAGTTCCGTAATACCCACCTGTTACAGCCGCGTCACCATAATATGCTTTAGTAACACTTCTTAAAAAATGAAATACTGCTAACATATACTGTCCTTCCTCTACTGTGTTTGCTGTAAACGTACCTGTGATAGGTAGTGTAGTAGGTCTAGAACTAATAAATGTATAAAACGGATAATTTGAGCCGTGTTGTTGTGCTTCGTTATAATCTACTGAGGCTTGCAAAAATATGTCTGGTGTAAACGGGTAAACTATACCACCTCTATCTTGTAAAGGTTTGAGTATACTGTCTTTTTGTTCTTCACCTTTTGAGTCTACTAATCCATAGGCAAACTTCTCACCGCCACGTTTTGGCCGTATTCTTGCCCTCCAATCAACATCATTAAATGTTGTAGAGTCTGTTCTGCTTATCAATGAGTCAAACGCATTTGTTGGTGTTTGTGCCTCTTGATTAAAATTTGTTTCGTCTGCCATAATTGCTCCTGCGTTATATTTATCACGATAAATAATAACGAGTTTTAATTTTAAAAAAAAACGTTGACTTTTGCAAAATAATGTATTATAATGCGTTATCAGTAAAGGAGATTACATGGTACAGGCTAAGAAACAGAATTACTTAAACAATAAGGATCTACTAAAAGAAATACATAAGAGTAAGATGACTTATTGCTACATTCAAGATGAAAGATACTTGATGGTAGACATCATTGTTGATGATGTTAAAAAAATCAACAAAGAAACAATTAAACAGGCACAATTAAACCGTGTTTCTAAATTGCAATCGACTGCTTATCAAGCCGCAGTAGCAAAAGGAGACTGGGATAAGAAACCTAAACAAAAAGACTTTGCAGTAGACCCTCTCTCTATTCCGGTAGATGAGTTAGTATTTAGAGTTATGACATTTGAGCATATCCCAGATGAACCAGGTAGAAAGAAAACATGCAAAACACTTGCAGACACAAAAGCAAAAGTAAACTTTCCACCATTCAAGCATTATATACTTGATAGCAATGGTATCAATCCTAGAGAAGTTGCTAGAAGTCATTGGCAAGGTAGTTTAAGTAATGGTCAGTTTGATTGTGAACATGGACAGATTACAAATGAACTTGGCAGAATGTTTATGAAACTTGTTGAGCGTTACAGTCAAAGAGGTAACTGGAGAGGTTACACTTATGTAGACGAGATGCGTGGACAAGCATTAGTACAACTTGCACAAGTTGGATTGCAGTTTAATGAAGCAAAATCAGATAATCCGTTTGCATATTATACTGCAACGGTGAATAATAGTTTTACAAGAGTTCTAAATTTAGAAAAAAGAAATCAATCAATACGTGATGATATTCTTATTGAAAGTGGGCACTTACCTAGTTACGGCAGACAAATTCAATATGAAAATGAAATGAAGGCCGCTAGAGCAGATGCACAAACAGAATTAGAAAATTCACCACAAGAGTAATCCTATATGGCAAACCTTTTTGAAAGGGCCGCATGTTTTACAGATATACATTACGGCTTAAAACAAAACAGTAGACAACATTTAAAAGATTGTCATGACTTTGTAGACTGGTTTATTGCAGAAGCAAAAGCCAGAAATGCAGAAACATGTATATTTTTAGGTGACTGGCATCATCACAGAGCAAGTATAAACATTGCTACTATGAATGCAACTATTAAAGACCTTAAAAAATTAAATGATAATTTTGAAACAGTCTACTTTATAACAGGCAACCATGATTTATATTACAGAGAAAAACGTGATCTAAACAGCATTGAGTTTGCAAGAGACTTACCTAACTTTGTCATGGTTGATGAACACTTTTGTCAAGATGGTGTTGCAATTATACCATGGTTAGTTGGGGACGAACACAAAAAATTAAACAAACTAGATTGTAAATATATGTTTGGTCATTTTGAGTTACCTTACTTTAAAATGAATGCAATGGTAGAGATGCCAGACCACGGTGGTATTACAGCAAACGATTTATCAAACCCAGAGTATGTGTTTAGTGGACATTTCCACAAACGTCAATACAAGAATAATATACATTACATAGGTAATGCTTTCCCACATAATTATGCTGATGCAGGTGATTGGGAACGTGGTGCTATGTTTTTAGATTGGGATGGTGAACCTCAATATGTAAATTGGGCAGAATGTCCAAAGTATGTAATGACTGGACTTAAAGAATTACTTGATAGAGCAGATGATATACTTGATGCACAAACACATGCTAGAGTAAAGTTAGATGTGAATATTTCATATGAAGAAGCAAATTTTATTAGAGAGACATTTGCTGAAAAATATAAAGTAAGAGAATTACAACTTTTACCTATTAAGGAAGAAGAAGAAATTTTTGACGGTGTTGATATACAGTTTGAAAGTGTAGATCAAATCGTTATACAACAATTAGAAACAATCGAAAGTAACTTAGTTGACACACAAAAACTTATTAGTATTTACAGAGAGATAGAAGTATAATGCTCACGATTAAAAATGTAAGTGCAAAGAACTTTATGAGTATTGGTAACAATACTCAAGCAGTAAACTTTGACACAGAATCACTAACATTAGTACTAGGGCACAACTTAGATTTAGGTGGTGACGGCAGTAGAAATGGTACTGGCAAAACTACTATTATCAATGCACTCAGTTATGCATTGTATGGCGATGCACTAACAAACATTCGTAAAGATAATCTCATAAACAAAACAAACGCCAAAGGCATGATTGTTACTGTTGATTTTGAAATCAACGGAATTGAATATCGAATCGAAAGAGGGCGTAGGCCAAATGTATTGAAGTTTTTTGTAAATGGATCTGAGGCGGCTGATGATGAGCAACAGGGCGATAGTAGAGAAACACAAAAAGATATTGAAAAGATAATTGGTTTCCCACATAATATGTTTAAGCATTTGATTGCATTAAACACATATACTGAACCTTTCCTCAGTATGAAAACAAATGATCAACGAGATATGATTGAGCAGTTGTTAGGTATTACAGAGATTAGTTCAAAAGCAGAAGTACTAAAAGAAAAGTTAAAAGAAACTCGCGATAAAATTAAAGAAGAAGAACAACGAATAACCGCAGTAAACAATGCTAACGAACGTATTGGTAAAAATATACAAGAAATCGAATTACGTGGTAGAGCATGGGCTAAAAATAAAGAAGACAAAGTACATCAATTACAAACTAGTTTAGATGCATTACAACAAACTGATATTGATGCAGAGTTAGAAAATCATAGACAAGCAACAGAAATAAATCAAAAGTATACACAAATACAAAGTGTACAAAATGAGGTTAAGCAACTTACAACCAGTTTAAAACGTAATGACGGTAACCTTGCAACACTTGTTAAAAATATTAAACTTGCTAATGAAGGTATATGCCCTGCGTGTGAACAAAGTACAGCACATTTAGATACGCATGAAGAATACACAAAAGATCTAGAAACTAAATTAGCAGAAGAAAAATCTTACAGCGAAGAATTAAAGACTAAACTGTCAACATGTGAAAAGCAATTGATTGACCTAGGCGAGTTACCTGAAACACCTATTACATTTTATAACAACATGGAAGATGCATTGGGACACATGCACAATGTTACTACACTAAAAGAACAAATAGAAGAGAAGATTAAAGAACAAAATCCATACACTGAACAAGTTGAACAACTAAAAGTAAATGGTATGGAAGAAATTAGTTACGACTTAATAAACGAACAAACATATTTAAAAGAACATCAAGAGTTTTTACATAAGTTATTGACCAGTAAAGATAGTTTTATTCGTAAGAAAATTATTGATCAAAACTTGCAATATCTAAACTACAGACTAGGTCATTATTTAGACAAACTTGGCTTACCACATGATGTTAAGTTTAGCAGTGATCTAAGTGTAGAAATTACAGAGTACGGCAGAGACTTAGACTTTGATAATTTAAGTAGAGGTGAACGTAACAGACTTATACTAGGTATGAGTTGGGCATTTAGAGACATCTACGAAAGTTTAAATAGACCAATGAATTTGATGTGTATCGACGAACTAGTTGACTCCGGAATGGATACTACAGGTGTTGAAAATGCATTAGCAGTTCTTAAGAAAATGGGTAGAGAGGCAAACAAGAACGTTTTCCTTATATCACACAAGGAAGAATTGCAAGGTCGTGTAAATAACGTCCTGTATGTAATCAAAGAAGGAGGATTCACTAGTTACAGTAACGATATTGAAATCCTCGAAGAGACTTAATGAGCGAATGGACATTTAAAGGTAAAAAAGTAGACGCACTTCCGGAAGATTGTGAAGCATTTGTATATCTAATTACAAACACAACAAATGATAAAAAATATGTTGGTAAAAAACTTGCCAAATTCAAGACGACCAAACCTCCCTTAAAAGGAAAGAAGAACAAACGTCGTGGTACTAAAGAAAGTGACTGGCGTACTTATTGGGGGAGCTCAGATCATTTAAAAGAAGATGTAGAACTACTAGGTGAAGACAGTTTTATTAGAGAAATTTTATACTTTTGTCCTAGTCGAGGTTCTGCAGGCTACCTAGAGGCCAAAGAACAATTTGATCGACGAGTACTCGAATCAGATGAATATTATAACGGAATTATAAACGTACGGATAGGTGGTTCAAAAATCCTACGAGAATTTTTACAAAAGATATAACTATATATCGAACAAGGCACACATTAGACACAACGTCAAACTAACACAGAACCCTACATAGGACTATACACCCGCCCCGACAGAGGCTACGAATATCTGGCTCCTCGACAATCCGGCAATGGAAACACCCGGTGCGAGATTGGAGATGTATAGCGGCAAAGATACAAACAAACGACAAACAGTATTAAAAGAATGTAAGCTCTGAGAAAAAGCAACTTACAAGTTTGTATAACAGAACTCTACAACGTTATACAGGCTTCCGTGAGATTCGTGACGGTAGTGTATGGGGAGAGAAAGCTCACTGCTTCCTAGTAGCACCCGAGTTAGAGATGGCGATGCTCATCATGATGACATCTATTTTTTTTCACCTGGCAACAGGTGAATTATGGCTTAACTTTCATGATAACGTTTAATTATAAAAAAACACTTCTAACAAAAACTGATATGAACGAAGTGAATGAAGTTTGCAGTTGGAAAGATACGAAGTATCTCTTATAGAGACTGCAAATAAGTTATAGTGTCTGAATAACTTTTTCTTAAGTTTAAACTGAATAATTTAGTTAGTTCATTTATATTACTATGATCACAACCATGTTTTTTAGTAACATCTAAAATCATTATTTGTTGAGGGTTTATGTATTTGCTATGTGAGGAGTCTTCATGAGTTATATACACAGGAAAATCATTTAGATTAAATAACACATTACATTTTCTAGTAAATGGATTTCTCCAACCTGTTAAAAAATCTTCATGAAGTTGTACTATTTGATTAGGGTTTACATTTTCAAACCCTGCACTATGTTCTGGTAACACTTCTATAGGACTTACCGCTAGTTTTATTTTATCTGCACATTTTAAATCTTTAACCATTAAGATATCTTGCGTCATGTCTGGTGTGTCTGCTCTATGCATAAAATATTTTTTATCTTCTGGAATAGTTATAGATATCTCTTCTTCTAACGATAACAGTAGATCCACGTCATAATTAAAATTTAATACGGTACTAAACATTAAAGTATTCCTTTGTTTTAGCATAACTTAATTTAGTATTAAGTGTTAAAAACTTGTAATCGTAATCGTGGTTATTAGTAGACCCGTGTTCTTTTTGAGTGTTTATTAAAAACATGTCTCCAGGTGCTATAACTTGTTCCTCTAGTTTACCATTGTTGTTGTGAAATATCACTGCATCAGAATCACTTACATTTATAAGCAAATTAGATTTTCGTATATGGTCTATGTGACCGTCCAGTGTACTGTTTGCTGGTATACATTCTGCACCAATAAGATGATCTTTTAACAGGTTAAACTGCTCTACAAACTCTTGTGGTAATATATCTTTTAATCTACCAACAGGAAACACACACTGGATTATGTTGTTATATTCAAATTCCCAACGTCCATGACCTTGTGTTTGCTGTAGATTAGTAAAAATATCCTTGTACATTTGCATGTATTTATTGTAAAAGTTACCAGTTTTCTTGGTAAAATGGTTGACATTTGACTGTATTCTAGTATAATAGTATACATTGTTAGGAGTAACATATATGAAGATAACGGTACTAAAAGAAGTCACAGACTGGGCATACAAGGGTGTATATCACGTCAATGGCGCCATGGAATTAGTGGCATATCAGCCCACTTTAGATGCACCAGAAAAGGTGTTTAAGACACCAATAAAGAGATTTTCTAAATCATACAGAAAGTTTGAAACAATTAGACAGTATGAAATAGAAAACGATGACCCCAATGTAGTTGAGGTTATTGGTTCAAATGGCAACGTTTACATTATACAAGATGGTAAATGTAGTTGCCCAGGTTTTACTTTCAGAGGGAAATGCAAACATGTTAAATAAAATTTTTAAAGCCGTAGCAGATGCTGGTATAATACTTGCATTAGGTGTTATACTTACATCATGTGCTAGTGGTGGAGGGAGTGCCAGTATTGCTATAGAACCGTCATACACACCACCTCCAACAACAACCACTAACCCAGATGATAAAAGATATCAGTTTGAAGCATTTTCTGATACATTTACACAATCGGCTAGTTCATTAGGTTATAACAAAGTAACTTATCAAGTAGGCGAGTTTAACGATACACAATGGGTAAATGGAAAATATACTGTAGAAGATTTTTCTTTTTTACAAGTTATTATAGATGGTAACCATCAAGGTAAAGATCAAAACAATCCTGATAGTGATGAATATTCTGAAGGTGGTAATTGGATGACTAATGCCAGTTTGATTATTGAAAATGACATCAATCAAGATGGGCACAATGACTTTGTAATTTACATGCAAACATTTGGTGACAGGAATTCCTTACCTGGTACGAGAATGTTAAAATTTGTAAATGATGGCAATGGCCATTTCCAATTAGACTGTAGTGTGTTCGAAAACAATGTTTGTCCTATTGTGTTTGGTCAAGGTTCTACTATGAACAACATGGGCTGGTACAATAATGAAGATGCTCCAGTACAAGAATACAACACAGGTATTGCCCATCAATATGATCTTAACGGAGATGGCAACAAAGATGTGTTTAATGTTAGTCAACTGTGGCTAACAGACAACGGTAAGTTTGTTGATGCACATAATAACTTGCCTGACTTTATGTTTGAAAATTTAAATGCTGACGGAGTTGATGTTGGTATTTTTGTACACGACCATGCAGTAGGTGATTTAAATGGAGATGGATTCAATGATATCTTTATGCCTAACACCACGCCTGTGAGTGCATATAACAACGGCTACAAGTTTTTTATGCTAAACGATGGCACAGGTAACTTTAAAGATGTTAGTTTTAAAGTAGGGCATTCAGCCTACTTTGCTACATCTACAACTATTGCAGATTTTGATAACGATGGATTTGGTGATATTGCATTAGGATGGAGTGCTTCTGCTTATAGAGATTTAGGTGGTAATAGTGTCGGTGGCATATATTGGGGTAATAACGATATGGATTATACCAGAGACTATACAGCATTACCTCCTGGTTATTATGAAAATAACATTGCATTCGATATGCAAGTAATAGACTCAAACAATGACGGACTGTTAGATATTCTTATTGCTAACACAAATGCCGATCCTTATTATCAAGGTCATGTTTTACAATTGATCATGAATGATGGAAACAGACAGTTTTTTAATTGTTCATTCCTAGACGACGGTGCCACTGACAGTGATTTAGGTGCAGGACATATTTACGTTTTAGACTTTGACCATGATGGTGATATGGATATTTTTGTAGGCCCTGGGCAAGACTCGTATGTACTTTACAACAACGATGGCGACTGGAGTTGCAAAAATTGTGAATTTGCTAGACCTGATAATGGTGCAGTAATGAGTTTGTTATTTCCTGTAGAAGTCGATGGCAAATACGAATACGACTTTATTGGCATTGATATAATGAATATGAGCGATACTCAAACAGTGAGTAACTTTTATATTAGTTTAGATCCTCCAGCACAATTAGGAGAAATGCGTAACGAACTGTTTGGTAAATCTACAAATTATGCACAGGCAGTTTTTAATAACAAAACTATGTTTCATAACATTAAAAACAGTTCATTATCAAATAGTGTATTTTATGTAGACAACACACAAAACAGTATTGCAGGTTATTCTCATAACTTTGACAACTTTGGTATTACACTTGGTCAAACAAATGAAGGCGGATTGTTTTATGTAGACAGGCAACATGGTACATACCATTATGGTGTTGGATACTTTAGTAACAGCATTGATGCTTACAGCAATGGTAAATGGTATGGCACTGGATCTGCTGTATTAGATTTTGATACATTTAATGTGTATGCAGAAAAGTTTATACCTTTATCAACAAATATATTTGTAACTTCAGGAGTAGCATTATACCAAACTGATGTAGCAGGTTTTGTAGAAGAAAATAGTCAGTACAATGTTACAGTACAAGATTTTACTATGAATGATTTAGAAATGTACACAGACATTACTGCTGTTTTACCTTCTCAATACGGTACTACTTTGCTTAGTGCGGGGTTAAGTTCTCATTACAGTTTAGGTACAACTGACATTACTTGGGATGGTGGCTTGGTATCTAAATTCAAGCAAGACGATCAAGTTGCTAGAGCAACAATTAGTCATACTTATAAAATGTTTTATGCTAAAGCAACGTTTAGCTCTGTGGATAGCGATACATTTGAAGTAGGATTTAACTTACAGTTTTAAGCCATCCAATCACCGCTTTTATCTCCACTCTTGGCTTTGTTATATTTGTTAAGAGTGTTTATAAGAGTATCTCGTTCAACAGGACTAAGGTGCCATGCTTCTGAATAAGACACGGCGCCTTCACTGTATATAGCCAGCTCTGCTACTGTTTTGATAATTTTGCTCTGTTCTGCGTCGAGTTGACCTAAGTAGCCTGTAATTTCTTCAGGCTCTGCTGTGCCTAGGAACCCGTGAAAAAATTTACAGGATCAAAGTTTATAGGTGCTACAAACTCTTCTCCACATTCTTCGTTACTACATGTAACGGCAATATCTTGTTTAACACCTTTAGTGTTTATGCCATTTACTAGCTCTTCAATTTCTTTACCAGTTTTATTATCTGTGTTTTCTAAAAACTCTCTGATAGTTATTTTGTCTTTTACAGCAACATTTTCACCATCTTCGTTTGCATACGTGATCGATGATATGCTTTCAATTAAAAGTTCAAAGTTGAGATCTGCAAGTGTTACAAAACTTTCGTTAAATGCTTTTAATCTTGCTAGGTCGTCTTTCATTTCTGAAATACTTTGCATACTTCTTGTACTTTGGAAACTGGCAACACCAGCCTTGATAGTACTACTATAGTCAAACGGTAATGCTTTAATTAGTAATCCATTTGATAATGTAATAGAATATTCTTCATTTAGTTCTTCCATTGTAAGTAAAGATTGCTCAACACTAACTGTAAGATCAGTTGTAGTTTCACATTTAGGACACTTAGCCGCAACGTCTACATCGTCACCGGAACTTGCTCCTCTGATAGCAATTAGTAACGCATCTACATCGGCACTATAAAGTTTTTTAGGTTTCTTTATTTGTGGTACGCAACTCTTGATTAAACTAGATACTGCTTCACCATTTAATAGTGCATCAGGGTTTTTTAGTAATAATTCATCCTTTGTTGTCATAGGATAAATTGCCAATTCCTCATTTGTAGCGTCTGCGTCGATAATTCCCTCATCATAAAACTGACCACCACTTGGTAATTTTGTGTACAATTTAGGTGCTCTAAAATAGGCACTTAAAGGATTCTGTGTATTTTTGCTCATTAAAACTCCTGTTTATATTTTATGATAAATACAATTAAATTAGTTATATCATTTATGATTTAACAGTTTACTTATTTATCTTAGTTAAAACTAGTTATAAAGGATTTTTCGAACAGTAATGATTGAATTTCAAATAGACGGACAAAATTATCGCTTTCCAGATTGGATAACAGAGTCCACTGGCTTGCAAATGAGAGATTTGCTTAAAGAATTAGCAAAGACCCTCGGTGTCGAAGAAAAAAACTTAAATGCTATATTAAAAGCACAACAAGAAGCAGTCGAAGAACTACAAGATCAAGGTAAAGACGGTAAGAAAACTGTTGATGAACAAAAGAAACGTGACGAAAAATTATCAAGAAAAATTGACAACATGGTTGACGGACTCGACGATGTTAGAGCCGCAACAGAAAAAATAGAATTAGAAGTACCTAAATCCTTTAGGGACAAATTAGCAGACAGTTTAGAAGCAGACGGAGAAGTAATTCTCGGCTCTCTTGGCGGCGTAGCAGAAAAACTTGTTAAAGTAGGCGGAGTAATGGGCGGTGCCTTATTGGGTGGCGCAGGTTATGTTGGTAGCAAACTAATGGAAGCCGGTGATACTGTAAACGGTTTAGTTAAAAGCGGTATAGGTTTTAATCAAACGTTTGCCAGTGTAGGTGGAACAGCCACAACTGCTACAGCACAACTAGGTGCATTAGGCTTAGGCTTCTCAGAAGCCGCCGAATTGATGAAACAAAATTCTAATGTAATTGCTACACAAGGATTTAAACGTTTTGATTCAACAATGAAATTTGCCGCTGATACTTCAGAAGAACTAGGTATGAGCTTTTCTGACAGCATGGAAACATTTGCTGAAGCATTATCATCACGTCAACGTTTATTAGATCTAAGTGGTGTAAATCAAACTAGATTAAATACGCAAATTGCAAAAACAACCAAAATACAAACGGTGTATGCTACAGCACTTGGCGAAAGTGTAGATGAGATACAGGCGTTTGTTGATGGCTTATTGTTTAATAACGGCACACTAACAGCATCTATACTGAGATTTAGTAACACAGTAAGAAGTGATTTAGTTGCTGGCCTAGAAGTATTTGCTGGTGGCCTTAGAGCAATGGGCGGTAAGTCTGGTGAATCTATTGCAGAAGCATTCCTCGAAGCAGGTGCCAAGGGTGCTATAGGTTTAAGTGAAAGTGCTATAGGACTAGTAACAGCATTACCTAATCTTGCTGGTCCAATGAACGAATTTATTAGTGGTATTCAAAATGGTACACTAAGCCAAGATCAAGCCAACGATATGGTACAAGGCTTGACAAGTAATTTAGGTAATTTAAGTAGTACAGAAAAAGAAAGAATTAGATTACTTGCTAGGGCAGGTGATGAGTCTGCACAAATGTTAGCAAACTCTATTGCACAGTTTGAACAGTCTGAAAAGAAATTAGAAGACATAAACAAACAATTAGGCGTTCCATTAAACATGGACCTTGTGCAAAAGGGTAGAAACGAATTTGCAAAAGTTTTAGCACAGGCAGGCGGAATGGTAGAAAGTACATTCTTTACTTTGTTTGCTGATCCAGGTGTGACAAAAGCACTAATGGATGGTGTCAAAGAAATAATGGGTGTGTTTGGAATTGCCACAGATGATATGTCTGGGTTAAGAGACAATGCAAAAGAATTTGCAAAGAACTTAGCCGAAAAAGCAATACCAATTATAAAATCAGTTGCCGCAAGTTTAAAAGAATTTGCAGAATATTTAAGAGATACATTTCAAGAAGGTGGTATCAGCGGTGTAATTGGCGACTTAATGAGTAAAGCCGCAGGTGCAGTAGTTAAAGCATTATTCAAAGGTTTACTGATCTTTGGTACTATGTTGTTCGCGGCAAGTGCCGCCAAAGTTGCATTTATGACATACGTTATGCCATCGGTAAAAGACTTTGCAGTTAAAATGTTCCAAGGCTCTGCCGGAGCAGGTAAGTTTCTTTTTGATAAAGCAAAAGGATGGATGGGCGGTTTGTTTGATCCAAAAAGTTCAGGCAAGTTAGCCAAATTTGCACAAAGCTCAGCAGGCTTTATTAAAGACAAAGCATCTGGTCTTGCAGGCAGTGATACTGGAAAAGCAATAGCAGGTAAATTAAGTAAGTTCCAAAAAGACGGTGCCAAGATGACAGAAAATTTAACTAAATCTGTTACAGGCGGCGGCAAGAGTGGCGGTTTCTTAAAAAGTATAGCAGACGGTGTTTCTAAATTTGGTGGAACTAAAGTAATTAAAGGTGCGGCAAGTTTAGCATTGTTAGGTGCTTCAATAACACTAGCGGCAATAGGATTAAAAACATTTAATGAAGTAGACTTTACTTCTATTATAAAAGGCACAATAGCAGTAGGTGGCTTAGCCATGTTGGCACAAACACTAGGCAAAGGCTCAACAGCAATGATAAAAGGTGCGGCGGCAGTTGCAATTTTAGGTGCGTCAGTTATTCCATTAGCAGTTGGTCTCAACATAATGAAAGACGTTGGCATTGGAACTATTGGTGTACTAGCGGCAGGCTTAATAACATTAGGTGTAGCGGCCGCGGCAATGGGTACTTTCTTACCACTTATACTAATGGGTGCAGTAGCCATAGGTGCTTTGGGTGTAGCAATACTACCGTTTGCATTAGCGGCAAACTTGTTAGGTGGTGCAATAGAATCAATTACTAATGGTTTAGGAGCAATCGCTGACTTACCAATTTTAGAAGTAGCAGGATCATTACTGGTACTAGGTGCAACATTTACAATGATGTTACCATTTATTCCTGGCTTATTGCTTACTAGTGTAGCATTAGGACTTATGGGTATTGCACTAATACCATTTGCCTTAGGTGCAGTATTGGCCGCAAAAGCATCTCAAGGATTACCAGAATTATTCCAAGCATTAGCTCAAGTAAATTGGGTAAACCTTATGTTGGCCGCTCCAGCATTATTAAGTTTAGCGGCAGGTATGATGGCATTAAGTGCCGGTGGTTTAATAAGTGGGTTGCTAGATGGTATAGGCAAACTGTTTGGCAGTGAATCACCATTTGATAAATTGGCAACACTTTCTCAGAATGCAAAACACATTGTAGAAATGTCTAAAGAAATGCGTAACATGAGTTCTACAATGGGAGAATTTGAAAGTGCATTAGAGGCCATAGATGCAAACAAAATAAACGACAAGTTTGTGGTTATTGCAGATGGTATATATGTAATGGTTAAAGCATTAGAATCATTAGGCATGGGTTCAATGGCAAAACTGGTATTGTTAAAAGCAATGGGTGTAATGCCACAAGCACAGGCACCAGCAAAACAAAAAACTCCAGCACCAATTGGATTTGGTATGGACAATGTAGAGAAAGATCCATTAGCAGGAACCGAAGTAGATAAATCCAAAGAAAAAACAACAAGTTTTAGACAGACACGAAGAGAAACTACTAAAAAAGAAGCCGGTATTGTTACAATGCGTGATGGCAAACCAGTTGAACTAACGCCAGAACAACAGAAAAAAGTAGATGGTGTAAGAGAACTCAAAAAGATGATGGCCGGCTCTGCAAAAATACCAGAAAGACAAAGTCAGTCAATAGATCCTAAGGCAGTTCCTGTAACAGGACAACGTGAACTTATTGGACCAGAAATACCAGGTGCATCAGGCCCAACACAACCTAAGGCTGATATGGTAGGTCCTAAAAAGCCAGAAGGACCACAAGATATGTCGCAGAGCTACTTAGAACAAATGGTTGCACTACAACACGAACAAATAAAACTTCTCAAGAAACAAGTCAAAGCAACTGGCGAAATAGATATCTAATCAAAAAAATTTCCATATTTTCCAAAAAGTGATAAATATATGCAAGACAAAGGAAACTTATGGCAACTTGGCGAAAATATTTTAACAGTTCAAACAGCGGACTACCATCTAACGTAGCAGACTCCAGTTCTAGCACAGGACAGTTTGGTGCCGCACGTTTCAGCAGTTGGTTACCCGAAGTATATGCAGGTAGTCCTAACAGACTTATGCGTTATATACAGTACGATCAAATGGACAATGATTTAGAGATCAATGCCGCATTAGATATCTTAGCAGAATTTTGCACACAAGATGATGAGTACACAGAGCAACCGTTTATTATAAAATTTAAAGAAGATCCTAGTGAAACTGAGATGAGTATTCTCAGTAAAACACTTGAACAATGGCATAAACTTAATGACATGAGACGTAGATCGTTTAAACTAGTCCGTGGTACTATTAAGTATGGTGATCAGTTCTTTATTAGAGATCCAGAAACATATAAATTGTTTTGGGTAGATCCTGCTAACGTAGAGAAAGTAGTTGTAAATGAATCAGAAGGTAAGAAAATTGAAACTTACTTTATTAAAAATTTAGATGCAAACTTTGAACAACTAGCGGCAACCAGTGCCGCCGCATTACACTCTAGACCTTATGGTGCTGGTGGTGGTATGATGGCAGGTGGTAATATTGGAGCACAAACAAGTAATTATGGAAGACAAACAGGCGACTCAGGTGCTTCTTATGGAACACCAGTAGATGCACAGCATGTTGTACATATTAGTTTAACAGAAGGCATGGATCATAACTGGCCTTTTGGTATTAGCATATTAGAGCCAGTATTTAAAGTTTTCAAACAAAAAGAATTATTAGAAGACTCTATAATCATTTATAGAGTACATAGAGCACCTGAAAGACGTGTGTTCTTTATTGATGTAGGTAATATGCCACCACACAAAGCACAACAGTACTTAGAACGTGTTAAGTATGAAGTGCAACAAAAACGTGTACCTAACAAAAACAAAGATGGTGGTAATGTAGCCGATGCGGCATATAACCCAATGAGCATGTTGGAAGATTACTTCTTTGCTCAAACGGCAGATGGTAGAGGTTCAAAAGTTGATACACTACCAGGTGGTGATAACTTAGGTCAAATTGATGACTTAAAATACTTTAACAACAAACTGCTTAGAGGTTTGAGAGTACCAAGTTCATACTTACCAACTGGACCAGATGATGGAACAGCTCAGGTAAATGATGGTAAAGTGGGTGTAGCATATATTCAAGAACACCAGTTTGCAAAATATTGCGAAAGGTTACAAAAACAAATTATTAGAAACTTAGACAGAGAGTTTAAAATGTTCCTAAACTATAAAGGTATAGAGATAGATAATTCAACATTTAATATTGAATTTACTAAGCCTCAAAACTTCAGTAGTTATAGAGAATTAGATATGGATACACAAAGAGCTCAATTGTTTACAAGTTTAGAAGCAGTACCTTACTTGTCACAGCAATTTAAACTTAAGAAATACTTAGGATTAAATGAAGAAGAAATGAAAGACAACGAATACTACTGGAAAATGGAAAATCAAGTTGACACACAAGATGAGCAACAAGTTGATTTACGAAATGTTGGTGTAAGACCAGGACCAAGTGGTCCACTAGATTTAGATGCACCAATCGATGATTTACCAATGCCAGAAGATGAAGTTGAGACTCCAGACGTAGATATTGCTAATCCTGGTGTCGATGCCAGCGAACAAATATAGGAGTAAGCATGAGATTAGATGAATTTTACAATCCGGAAAAAGATAGAAGTGCTAGTAGAAAGATTGATGATGTGAGAAAAACTAAACTTACATTGGAAACACTTAATAAACTACGAAAGTACAGAGAAATTAAAAAGTCCGAACAGATTGAACAGAAAAAATTTGCATCACTTATGTATGCAAAGCAACCACAGGCTGACGCAGGCTTTTAAATGAAATTAGTTGTTTGCGGTTGCAGTTGGAGTTGCCGCGATCCTCAACACCCTAATATAGAGTTTGGTCAAAAAGTAGCAGACCATTTTAATTACGATTATGTAAATATAGCAAAGCCAGGATGTAGTAACTTTGGAATTGCCTTACAAGTAGAGTATGCTCTACAAGAACTAAATGCAGATGTAATCATTATAAATGCTACAACACCTACTAGAGGTGAGTTTAAACTCAAAGACTCTAAACGTTATAATCCTATAAAACATTATCATAATGTAGATTACGACCACAAACTTATAGAAAAATTCACTGATAAAGATGCACCAGGCTTTGGTGACAAATACGACCCAACAATACTTATAGATAGTTTTGGTAGTCTGTTAAATGAGAACTTAGATAGTGAATTAGACGATTTATATTTGTTACCTAGGTATAGTAAAGCATTTGATAAAAGTAGTTACGATGCCTTTAAAAAGTGGTTTATACACCTGTTTGATGCCGATTTAGAAAGGCATAAACAACAAATGATACTACAGAATTCCTTATATAAAATGCAATTAAAAGGTAAAAAATTTTTATTTTCACCTAATACATTTGACTGGGCAGAAAGTTTTGATTTGAAAAATCCTAACATTTATTCAGAACAAAACACCCAATGGGATATACCAGTAACCAGCCTGCAACGTAAAGGAATCGCAGATTATCTAGAAGTTTGTGATGAAATATGGGGTAGTTGGGAAAAAAGTAAAGGCCCAGAATACGACCATCATTTACCAGAAGAAGCACATATCAGATATGCTGACACAGTAATCAAACAGTTAAGTGAAGTTATTTAATTAGAATAGCCAGTACTAAATACATTTGTAATTTAAGAATGTTACACGACAAAAATACAGAAATTCATACACATTAGGCAAAATGGGCTCTTTTTTGCCTATTTCTGCCTATAATAATACCTTAACCATAAGTACTACTACAATAATCTGTATTTGTATGAGTACAGATGTGTTTATATTCAATATAGGAGCTCATAATGTCAGATCGCAGTAAATTAGAACAAGTTCTAGAACTACTACTTGCGGAAGATAACGAGCGTGCCGAAGAGCTACTTCACGAATACGTCGTTGAAACTGCTCGTTCAGAGTACGAGCGTATCTTAGACGAAGAAGAAGTAGTTGCTGAAAAAGAAGAAACTAACGATGACGAAACTGTAGAAGAAGCAGAAGAATCAGAAGAAGAAGCAGTTGAAGAGGCTGAAGAATCTGATGAAGAGGCTGTTGAAGAAGCAGAAGAAGTTGACGAGTTTATTGATCATTCAGACGCAGAGCAAGATTTTGTAGCCGACGTAGAAGAAGCAGACGATGATATCGAAAGCGACGAAGTTGGTGAAGAAGAAGGCGAAGCAGACGAAGATGAAGACTTAGAAGATAAAGTTGATTCTTTAGAAGACGAACTAGAAGATTTAAGAGCTGAATTTGAAAAACTTTTAAATGATGAAGACGACGAAGCAGGCGACGATGCTGAAGAAATTGAAATGGACATGGAACCAGAAATGGGCGACATGGAAATGGAAGAAGAATCAGTAGAGTACGACTTAGACGAAGAAGTAGTTGAAGAAGACGATGACGAAGTTGTCGAAGAAGCAACAAAACTTCAAGATAAGGTTGCTGAGCCTAAAGGCGAAGTAATTGCAGATCAGTCACCTTTATCAAGTAAGCCAAAAGGTACTAAAGTTGATGGTGCAGGTAACCCTGTTAAAATCAGTGATGGTAGCGAAGGCGTTAAAGGCGATTCAGCAAAAGACCACACACCAAGTGATAATATCAAAGTAGAGCCTAAAAAGGCTTAATTTTTTAGAGGTAATATATAATAGTGCGTAAGTTATACGAATATTTAGGACCAGACTCAAATAGAATCGAATTACTCGAATCTAATGACGGTAAGGACCTATTCATGCAAGGACTATTCATCCAAGGCGATGTTAAAAATCAAAATGGAAGAGTTTATCCGAAAGATGAAATTCAACGTGCTGTAGAAAATGTTACTAAAAGATTATCAGTAGGTGAGACAGTAATGGGTGAGTTAGATCATCCAGAAGAACTTCAAATCAATTTAGACCGAGTGAGTCATATCATTACAGAAATGCAATGTGATGGCTCGGACGGACTAGGGAAATTGAAAATCATAGATACGCCAATGGGAAATATTGCAAAGGCTTTATTAAAAGCAGGTGCAAAACTAGGTGTTAGCAGTAGAGGTAGCGGTAACGTAAATGAATCAGGTCGTGTGTCTGATTTTGATATTGTTACTGTTGATATTGTTGCACAGCCTTCGGCCCCAGACGCATATCCAAAGACTATATACGAGTCATTATTTAACATGAGAGGCGGTAGCATGATACATGAAATTGCCCAAGACTATACACACGGTAACATTGGTGCAGAAAAGCACTTAACTAAATCAATCGTTTCATTTATAAACGAGCTAAAATTGAGGTAGGAGACTACTATGGCAGTAAATTTTGAGGACCTGATCGAGTCGAATGATATAAACGAGGAAACTCGTCAAAGTATCGTTGAGGCCTGGGAAAGTCGTCTTGCCGAAGCCAAAGAACAACTTACAGCGGAACTAAGAGAAGAGTTTGCTCAGAGATATGAGCATGACAAAGGTCTTATCGTTGAAGCAGTTGACGGGTTTATCAAAGAAAGAGTTGAAGCAGAAATGCTTGAACTTGCCGATGATAAACAAAAAGTCGCTGAAGAAAGAGTTGCTTACAAAAAGGCTGTTAGCGAACATGCTAAAAAACTTGAAAAGTTTGTAGCAGAAAATCTTGCAAAGGAAGTAAAAGAACTAAGAGCAGATAGAACTAACGTTCAATCACATGTTTCTAAACTTGATAATTTTGTTGTTGAGCAATTAGCAACTGAATTAAAAGAGTTCCATACAGACAAGCAAGAACTCGTAGAACAAAAAGTGAAGATGGTAAGAGAAGGTAAGAAACAACTTGCTGAATCTAAATCAGACTTCATTAAACGAGCCGCTGACAAAGTTGAGATTGTAGTAAACAAGATCGTAAAAGAGAACGTTGCTACATTTAAAGACGATATCACAGCCGCCCGAGAGAACGATTTTGGTCGTAGAATATTTGAATCATTTGCTAATGAGTATAGATCAAGTTACTTGAACGAAAGCTCAGAGGTAAAAGATTTACAAAAACAAATCGCTGAAGTAAAGAAAGATCTTACAGAAAGCAAAGCAGAAGCAGAAGCGAAAGCAGAAGCAGTTGCTTTAACTGAAAGTAAGTTAAGAGTTGCAGAAGACAAGATGGACCGTAAGGAAAAACTTGACGAACTTCTCAAACCTTTATCTAAAGCAAAAAAAGAATTGATGGTCGATTTACTCGAAAGTGTAAAAACAGATAACTTAGAGAAGCAATTCAATAAGTATCTACCATCTGTATTGGATGGTGAAAAAGTCACTATCGAAGAAAGACAACCATTAAATGAATCAGTGAGAAAAGATCACACTGGTAATAAGAACGTTCAGCCTTCATCTGAAGATGAACAGGACGTGGTTGAAATAAACCAAATCCGTAAATTAGCCGGACTTTCACAATAATTAGGAGAATTAAGATGGCAGAATTATTTGAGAGCAATTGGTCAGCAACAAAGGACGCACTACTTGAAGGTTTAAGCGGTTCTAGAAAGAGCACTTTAGACGTAGTCCTTGAGAATACTAAGAGACATCTTCAGGAATCAGCATCAAGCGGTGCAACACAGGCTGGCAACGTTGCTACTTTAAACAAAGTAATGTTACCTCTAATTAGAAGGGTTATGCCTTCTGTTATTGCTAACGAACTTGTAGGGGTTCAACCTATGAGTGGTCCAGTAGGACAAATCCATACCTTAAGAACAAGGTATGCCGAAAGTGCATCTGGAGTAAATCCAGGTGATGAAGCTCTTTCACCATTTAAGATTGCGAATCAATACGCAGGTAATCCAGATGCAACAGCATCAGCAGAGGGTCAACCAGGTAAGAAGATGAGTATTCAAATCTTAAAACAAACTGTAGAAGCAAAAACAAGACGTCTATCAGCAAGATGGACATTCGAAGCGGCACAAGATGCTGAAGCGATGCATGGTCTTGATGTAGAAGCAGAAATTATGCAGGCACTAGCTCAAGAAATCGTAGTTGAAATCGACCAAGAAATTATCGGTTCACTAAGATCTTTAGCAGGTTCAGGTACTGCTTTAGACTTCGGCGCTATTAGCTCTGACTATACACCAACTTTCGTAGGTGATAGACATGCGTTATTGGCTGTTGAAATCAACAGAAGTGCTAACAGAATCGCGGCAAGAACAAGAAGAGGCGCAGGTAACTACATCGTAGTTTCTCCTGAGGCTTTAACTATTCTTCAGTCTGCTACTACTTCAACATTTGCTAGAACTACAGAAGGTTCATTTGACGCACCTACTAACACTAAACTTGCTGGTGTACTTAACGGTACTATCAAGGTTTTTGTTGATTCATATGCGGCAGACGGAACTAAAGTCCTAGTTGGATACAAAGGTTCAAGTGAAACAGACGCTCCAGCGTTCTATTGTCCTTACATTCCATTGATGAGTACAGGTCCTGTTATGGATCCTGCTACTTTTGAACCAGTTGTAAGTTTCATGACCAGATATGGTTATATCGAACTTACTAATACTGCTTCATCTTTGGGTAACGCGGCAGATTACGTTGATGCAATCACTTTATCAAACGTAGCATTCCAGTAAGATCTAATCTTAAAGGGAACATCCAAGAAATTAAAAGCATCTACTTCGGTAGGTGCTTTTTTTTGACTTTTTAATCAAAATGATAAATACATTATAAATGCATTATGCAATTAGGATTTTATAAATGACAACACAATCAAGATTCAACCCGGACGGTAGTTTACATTTAAACGGAGATTTATTCATAAACGAACAAGGTAACTTAACTGTTACTGGTTTTTCAAATGTCACCGGAAACGTAAACATTACTGGTAGTACAGTTATCGAAGGTGATCTACGTGTTGAAGGAAATACTACTTACATAAGTGACACAGTTGCACAAAACTCTGCAGATGGTTATATTATTGATTTTGATAATGATGCATCAACATCCTTTTATCAGTTTGGTTCTGCAGGAGCCAAAATGGCATGGGACGGTGCAAATTTAACATTAGCACTAGAAAACGGCAGTAACATAGATACATATTTTACTGGCCCAGTAGATGTAAGTCAAAATATTACAGCACACGGCAATTTAAATGCAAACAATATTACAGCAAATGCAAATGTTGATGCAATAACATTTAATGGTACAAACTTTAATGGTACAACATTTACAGGTACTAGATTCACAGGTACCTCAACTAGAGCAGATAATTTAACCACAGATATTACACTTACTTTAACAGGTGATGTTACAGGTAGTGCAACATTTGGAATGACATCAAATGGTGGTTGGTCACCTAGCATTACAACAACTATTCAACCAAATAGTATAACACTAGGCACCGATACAACCGGCTCTTATGTTTCAGGTATTGCTGATGTTGGAAATGGCAATTTAGTAGTCACAGGAAGTGGAACAGAAACAGCCGCAGTAGCATTAGATTTAGGTGACACAACGGTAACTCCAGGGTCATATGGAAATGCAACTCATACAACAAGTTTTACAGTAGATTCAAAAGGTCGAATTACAAGTGCTAGTGAACAATCAGCAAATATTAGTTCAGGACAAATAAATAATTTTGTAGCAAGTGTAAGATCTAATATTAGTGTAACTGATACAGGTGGTGATGGATCATTAGCATACAACAGCACATCAGGTGTAATCACTTATACTGGTCCTAGTTTAGCAGAAGTACAAACAAGAATAGACAATTCAGCAAGTAACGTTAGAGCACATCTAAGTGCAAGTAACGGTGTTGACTACAATAGTTCAACAGGAGCCTTCCAAGCAGTTGAAGGTGAAATACAACATGATAATTTAGACGGTTATGTTGCGGCAGAGCATGTAAACCATGATAACGTAACACTTACAGCCGGCACAGGTTTAACAGGTGGCGGTACGATTGCTTCATCAAGAACATTTAATGTTATAGGTGGCGATGGTATTACTGCTAATGCAAACGATATAGAAGTAGATAGTACAGTTTTAAGAACAAGTGGCGATCAAAGTATTGCTGATACTAAAACATTTACAGGTAGTGTAGATTTAACTGGTGCAACAGCAACAGCAACTACACAATCTCCAGGTGCAAACAGCACGGTTCTTGCAACCACGGCCTATGTAGAAAAAGCAATAGTAGATTTAGTAGGTGACGCACCGGCGGCACTAGATACATTAGGCGAAATAGCAAATGCTTTAATAGACGATGCAAATTTAGGTAACGTTTTAACAGCAAAAATTGTTGGTGCTAATGCAGACATAGTAGAAAGATTACCAATCAACGGTAATACTGCAATGTCCGGCGAGCTCACATTGTCGGGAAGTCCAACAGGCGGCTCAAATGCCGCAACTAAAAACTATGTTGACACAGTTGTTGCGTCATCTGTAGATGGTGCAAACACTAACATTTATGGCAACTTAGTAAACAAGAATTTCGAATTACAATCCAACTGGTATAGATTTAGCCACACAGGTAATTCAAGTAATGCATCAACTATAGCATTTGGTAACTCTGACATAATCATAGAACCAAATCTAAGTGAGAGTGCAAATGCATCAAATGAATATCCTGTATTGATAAAAGGTACACCTTTAAGTGGACCACAAAACATAGATAAGAAAACTGTATTCAGAGATAATGTTGTAATCTCTCCGGGTTACGGAACAGAAGCAACATGGCCTGCAGGTATAGGTATTCCTACTACAATTATTACTAGTAATATTATACATTCAAGAAATAGTAATACAGATGTAGGCACAAATCAATTTTTTGCTTCTAACGTAGACTATGTATTAAGAAAAGGAAACATTGACAGCAACGGTGGCTTAGTAATTCAAAACAGTAATATTAGCATGATTACAGATGCCAATGATACTGTCTCAACTTACACAGGTGGTTCAACAAGTGGTACATTAAATACATCAGCAACATACAGTAGTGTTGAAGTTGGTGTAGAAAGAGCACACTTTGTAAACTTTGGTAAGTCCACAATGTTTGTGGGAGACTTTAGTAACGTTGCAACCTATACAAGTGTGTATGATAAAGCATCAGAATCAGATGCGGCAAACAATTCAGGTGATGGTAATACATTTACTACTGGCTTTAGACCGTTAGAAAGACTCACAGTTGATGGTGCTATACAATTAGGTGCAAGACATACACCAGCAAACTTATTAGTGAATGGTACTATTTTCTATGATGCATCACAAAACAAATTAAAAGGTGTACAAAACAACCAAGTTATTGAACTTGCAGGTGAAACTGTTAGTCAATTAAATGTTGGTGACGGTACATCAGGTGACTTTACAATATCTCATCCTCTATCAGGTGGCACATATTTCTTAAAACAAATTAGTGCTGGTACAGGCATAGACGGTGTAGAATCAGGAAGTTCTAATACATCAGTACTTACTTTTAGTGCAAATTCCGACAACATAGTAAATGTTGCAAGAGGCAATATTAGTTCAGTAGACAACGGCGGTGACGGATCATTTGCATACAATAGTGCAACAGGTGTGTTTACATATAATGGTCCAAGTGCAACAGAAACAAGAGCACACTTTAGTGGTAGCAGTGGTGTAAACTACGACAGTTCAACAGGTGCTATTACAGGCGATACAGCAGAAATTAGAGGCATGTTTAGTGCCGGTGGCGATTTAAGTTATGATAGTGGAACAGGTGTATTTAGTTTCACAAATGATGCTGGAGACATTGAAAGTGTAACAGCAGGTGACGGTATGACTGGCGGAGGAGTATCAGGTGCAGTCACATTAAACGTAGTAGGTGGAACAGGTATTACAGCAAGTGCAAATGATATCTCACTATCTGCAAGTGGAGTTAGTGCAGGTACATACGGTAATGCAGACTCTATACCAACTATAACAGTTGACACTTACGGTAGAATTACATCAGTAAGTGAAAATGCAACAGGTTGGAAATTCACAACTGACACAGCCGGTAACGTAGATGTAAATACTGGCAGTTTAGTACAAGTTTTAGGTGGCAATAATATTGATGTTACACACAGTGGTAGCAACATTACTATTTCTACATTGGCTGACATTGAAGGTGTTACAGCCGGTACTGGTTTAAGTGGCGGCGGTTCCACTGGAACAGTATCATTATCATTAGATGAATCGCATGTTAAAGGTTTAATAAGTGCAAGTGGTGACTTAGCATATAACAGTAGTACAGGTGTTGTTAGTTTTACTGAAAGAACAGATGCTGAAGTTAGAGGACTTGTTTCTGCAAGTGGTGACTTAGCATATAACAGTAGTACAGGTGTTGTTAGTTTTACTGAAAGAACAGATGCTGAAGTACGTGGCTTATTAAGTGGCGGAACTGGTATCACATATGATAATAGCACAGGTGCTATTAGTTTAACAGATACAGGTCTTATTACAGGTGTTACAGCAGGCAGTGGTTTAACTGGAGGTGCAACTTCTGGTACAGCAACTTTAAATGTTGTTGGCGGAACTGGTATTGTTGCTAATGCAAATGACATAGCAATTGATTTCTCAGAATTTAACACAGGCAGTATCACAGAAGGTACTAACTTATATTTCACAGGTGCAAGAGCAAGAGGAAATATTAGTGCTGGTGGCGATTTAAGTTATAATAGTTCAACTGGTGTTATGAGTTATACTACACCAACTATGTATGCAGATTCTGATGCCAGAAGTGCTATTAGTGTTACTGATGCAGGTGGCTTAGGCTCAGCATCATACAACAGTACATCAGGTGTTATTACTTATACAGGTCCAAGTAATGGTGACATTAGAGGACTCTTTAGTGGCAGTGGCGACATTTCATATAATAGCTCAACTGGTGTATTCAGTTTTACAGACTCCGACACAGTAGGCACAGTAACAAGTGTAAGTGTTGGCACAGGTTTAGATGTAAGTAATGCAACTACAACTCCAAGTATTACTTTAGACTTATCAGAACTTACTGATATGACAGCGGCAGTTGTTGGAACACAAGACGAACTAATACTACTTGACAATGGCACAGAAAGCCGTAAACTTATATCAGAAATTACTCTAAGCGACTTTAACAACGACTTAGGTAACTATGGTGGTTGGTCAACAACTACTGGTACAGTAACAAGTGTTAGTGGTGGTGCTGGTTTAACTGGTTCAGTATCAACTAGTGGCTCATTAGCCGTTGGAGCAGGTACAGGTATTACTGTAAATGCAAATGATGTTGCGGTAGACATGAGTGCATTTAGTACTAGTGATTTAAGTGAAGGCACAAATGATTATTATACAACTGCAAGAGCCAATAGTGCTATAGATACAAGAGTAACAAAATCGTTTGTTGATAATTTAGGTGTAAATGCAGACACATTTGATAGTCTAGACAGTGGTGCATTCTTAAGAAGTAATACAGATGATACACATACTAGTAACATTGCACCAGGCTCAACTAATACATACAATCTAGGAACAAGTGGTCTCAAATATGCAAATGTTTGGGCAACTACATTTAGAGGTGTATCTACTTCGGCTCAGTATGCGGATTTGGCTGAAAAATACGAAGCAGATGCAGACTACGAACCAGGTACTGTTCTAGTTATAGGTGGCGAAAAAGAAGTCACTGTAACAGATGAGGCAGGCAGTTACAAAGTAATAGGCGTTGTAAGTACAGACCCTGCATATTTAATGAACTCAGAATCAAATGGTGTAGCAATAGCATTACGCGGTAGAGTACCATGTAAAGTAATTGGTAATGTGAATAAAGGTGATGTACTCGTAACAAGTGATACCCCAGGGTATGCAATGGTAGGTGCTATGGCACATTCATTAAGTCCATTACAAATAGTTGGTAGATCATTACAAACAAAAACTGATGCTCAACCTGGTGTTGTAGAAATCATAGTTTAAATAATTCTAACCTAAGCAAATCTTATCTTTCTGATAAATATACTTTATAATTATGCAATCCATAATTGACTAATACTCGACGGAGTATTAGACTACAATAATGTAGACAAATATAGGAAGAATAACGATGGCCACAGCAATTCAATGGAGACGGGGTACCACAAGCCAACACAGTAGTTTTACTGGTTTGGTAGGTGAGATTACTGTCGATACAGATTTAAATACCGTTATTGTCCACGACGGCTCAACAGCAGGTGGACACAGAATTGCAAAGTTTTCGGAAGTAACAGCGGCGGCATCAGGTGATATATCATCTGTTATTGCAGGATCAGGTTTAACTGGTGGAAATACTTCGGGCGATGCAACTCTGGCACTAGACTATGAAAACTTAACTGGTAACTTAGTACCATCCGCAAACAACACTTACAGTTTAGGTACTGCATCAAGTGTGTGGAAAGATGTGTTTGTTGGTCCAGGTTCATTATACGTGAACGGGCAACAAGTTTTAAGTGATAGTTCAGGAACAATTCAACTTAGTGCAAATGCAAACCAAAACATAGGAATCTTAACTTCAGGTTCAGGTGATATAGAATTAAATGCATCAGGAACTGGTGTAGTAAATATTCAATCAGCAATGACTTTTGACTCCGGACAAGTACTAACAGGTACTGGCGGACTAACAATGGGTTCCAACGTAGACTTAAACAGTCAATACATAAACAACTTAGGCACACCGGTAGCAAGTACTGATGCGGCAACTAAGGCTTATGTAGATGCACAGGTTGATACAGCCGATGCATTAAGTGAACTAAGTGGTGACTCAGATGATGTCACTGAAGGTTCAACAAATTTATATTTTACAAACGCAAGAGCAGATGCTAGAGTACAAGCGGCAATTGATACTGACACTTCTTTTAGTGCGGCATCAGACACGTTAGTACCATCACAAGCGGCAGTAAAAACATACGTTGATGCACAAGTTGATACAGCAGATGCATTAAGTGAACTAACTGGTGATTCAGATGATATCACTGAAGGTTCAACTAACGTATTCTTTACAAATGCTAGAGCAGATGCTAGAGTACAAAACGCAATAGTAGATTCAGATACTTTTGCTGGTGCAAGTGCAACTAATGTACCATCAGCAGAATCAACAAAAGCATACATAGACGCACAAGTGGCGGCCAAAGATGCTTTAAGTGAACTAAGTGGTGATACAGATGACGTATCAGAAGGTTCAAGTAACCTTTACTACACTGATGAAAGAGTAGCAGATAAAATTGGCGGAATAATGTCAGGTTCAGGTAACATTGCTGTTACTTACGATGATACCGCAGATACTATTGTAGTTAGCGAAAGTTTAACAACAACAGATATTACAGAAGGCGATAACCTTTACTTTACAGATGCAAGAGCAGATGGTAGAGTTACAGCAGGTTTTGCCGCTAAAGATACAGACGACCTAAGTGAAGGAAGTACAAATCTTTATTTTACAAATGCAAGAGCAGATGCCAGGATAGCCGCAACTGACACTGATAGTGTTAGTGAAGGTTCAACTAACTTATATCACACTTCAGAAAGAGTGTCTGATGTAGTTGGTGCTATGGTAACAGGTAATACTGAAAGTGGTATTACAGTTGCTTATGATGATGCAGATAACACATTAGACTTTACTGTAAGTATTGCAGGTTTTGATACTGCTGATTTAACAGAAGGTACTAATTTATATTATACTACTGCAAGAGCCAATGCCGCAATTGAAGACTATGTCTCAGGTGGTGCTGGTTTAACATATAGCAGTGGCGTATTTGCAATTGGTTCCGGTGATGGTATTGATGTTGCCGCAGATGCAATTTCAGTATCTTCAAGTATTGCTGGTGCTGGTTTAACATATTCCTCAGGAGTAGTAAACGCAGTAGGCGGTGACGGTATTACAGCAAGTGCTGACAGCCTAGACGTTGATAGTACAGTTGTAAGAACATCAGGAACGCAAACAGTTGGTGGTGCTAAAACATTTAGTGATGACTTAGTCTTAAGTGGTAACTTAACTGTAAACGGTACTCAAACAATTATCAACACAACAACTGCTTCTTTGGCAGATAACATTGTTGAATTAAACAGAGATGCAAGTGGAACACCTTCAGAAGACGCAGGTCTGCAAGTAAACAGAGGTTCAAGCTCAGATGTATTCCTTAAGTGGGACGAAAGCAGTGACGAATGGCAGTTTACAAATGATGGTTCTACATACTATGCATTATCAACAAGCACAAGTGATTTAGCAGAAGGTTCAAATCTTTACTTTACAAACGCAAGAGCAGATGCTCGAGTAAATGCTGTATTACCAAATACAGATAGTTTAAGTGAAGGTTCAAGTAACTTATACCATACATCAGCAAGAGCAGATGCTAGGTTTGATGTTAAGATTGCGGCGGCTGATACAGGCGATTTAAGCGAAGGTTCAAATCTTTATCACACAACTGAAAGGGTTCAAGACATTGTTGGTGCAATGGTTGGATCAAACTCAGAATCAGGTATTACTGTAACATATCAAGATGCCGATGGCACATTAGACTTTGCAGTTTCTAACACAGATTCTATTGCAGAAGGTTCAACTAATCAATACTTTACTAACGCAAGATCAAGAGCGGCTATTAGTGTAAGTGGTGACTTAGCATACAACAGTAGCACAGGTGTTATTAGTTTCACTAATGACGCAGGTGATATAGAAAGTGTTACAGCAGGTACATTGTTAGACGGCGGCGGCACATCAGGTGCTGTTACATTAAACGTTGATCTAACTGAACTACCAGACATGACAGCGGCAGTTGTAGGTTCTGCAGACGAACTTGTATTACTTGATGATGGTGTACAAAGCAGAAAACTTATTAGTGAAATTACATTAAGTGACTTTAACAACGACCAAGGTTGGACAAGTAACGTTGGTGACATTACAGCCGTTACAGCAGGTAATGGTTTAACTGGCGGTGGTTCAAGTGGTGGTGTAACTCTTAACGTAGCAGGTGGTTACGGTATTAGTGTTGCGGCAGACGAAGTAGCAATAGCAAACAGTGATATCAGAGGATTGTTTAGTGCAAGTGGAGACATTTCATATAACAGTTCAACTGGTGCATTTAGTTTCACTAACGATGCTGGTGATATAGAAAGTGTTACAGCAGGAACAGGTCTTTCAGGAGGCGGTTCAAGTGGTGCAGTTACTCTTAACGTAAGTGGTTTAACAGTATCAGAATTTGCAGGTGGTTCAATTCAATTAGGAACAGAATCATTTAGTGATAGCGATACAGCATTGATGACAGCGGCGGCAGTAAACGATAGAATTACAGCATTTGGTTACACAACTAACGTTGGTGATATTACAAATGTTACTGCTGGAAACGGTTTAACAGGTGGTGGAGCAAGTGGCTCTGTTACTGTAAACGTAGTAGGTGGTACAGGTATTGACGTAGCGGCTGATAGTATATCAGTTGATATGGGCGACTTTACAACAGCAAACTTGGCAGAAAACACTAACTTATACTACACAGATGCTAGAGCAGACGCTCGAGTAAATGCTATAGTAACTAATTCTTTTGTAGACGCATTGAATGTAGATGCAGATACATTAGACGGAATTAGTAGTGCAAGTTTCATGAGAAGCGATGCGGCAGATTCGCATAGTGGTACTATTACTCCAAGTGCAGATAACAGCATTGACTTAGGTTCAGGCTCATTTAGATATAACCAAGTATTTGCAGTAAGTTTCGAAGGTACAGCAACATCGGCAAAATATGCGGATTTGGCTGAGAAATATGAAACTGATGAACAAATACAAGCAGGTACAGTTGTATGCTTTGGCGGTGACGCAGAAGTTACAGCATGTGAACATGAAAATGATCACAGAGTTGCAGGTGTTATATCCACTGATCCAGCATACATGATGAACAGCGATGGCGAAGGTCAGTACGTTGCACTAACAGGAAGGGTACCATGTAAGGTAACTGGTCCAGTTGAAAAAGGTGACTTACTAGTTAGTTCAAATGTTAAAGGTCATGCTAAAGCAGACAATAACGCATTACCAGGAAGAATAATTGGTAAAGCAGTTGGTATGAATACCGAAGGCGAAGGCGTAATTGAAGTATTAGTAAATATGATGTAAGACAATTACAAATTAAAAAGGGAGCATATTGCTCCCTTTTTTTTGACTTTTATTTCTAGTTTAGAAACAACGATTTGCAACTCTGTCTATAGAGCCAGCCTTCATGAAGTCGTTAAATTTTTTTAAGTAGTCAGATGCCGTACCGAGTAATGGACGAGTATATCCGGCTACTATTCCTAATGGATTCGCCATGTTATTCTCCTTGTTGTGTGTATCATTATTGCTAGTAAGTTTGATGTCACGTCACCTCTGATGAGGACTGTTACATTTTGTCAAACATTATGTTACAATTATGTTACAGTTTTATTTATCAAATTACTGGAGTTTAAATGATAAATACTTGTAGATACATACACAGCACACACTATAAAAACAAACATAAACGTGAGTGTGCAATGGAAGACATATTTTTATTGATAGCCGAAGTCGGCGCACCGATAGCCGGATCCCTGGTTATGGGTTTCTTCATTTTCCTAGTAATTAGGCAAATTCTTGATGGCATTGTAGACCAAGTTAAGACCCTTACAATCTTTTGTAACAGTTTAGAAAACAGAGCAAGAACAATGAGTAATGAGATGATGAAAATTGATTTGTTAGTTTCTAGTGCTTTGGAATTAAGACCAGATATTGAACGTATTGCACGAGCAGAAAATTTTGTTGAAGATGGCAAGTTGGACGTTAGGAGAGACTAATGGATTCTGTAGCAGAACTAATTGGGCAATACGGATTTCCAGTAGTCATGTCAGTTGGTATGGGCTACTTTATATATTTTATATGGTGGTTTATAGGTGAAAAAATAGACCCAGCATTAGAAGATATGCATATGGCTCTTATTAGAGTTATTGATCAAACTAGAATGCTAGATCAAGACATGATAAGATTACAACAAAAAGTTGACGTAGTGTTAGAGTATCGTGCAAGACAGCAAGTACTCGAAGATGCAGAAGAGAAAGAAGCATTGAGAAAACTCAAGGAGATGGAAGAAAGTGAATGATAAAAAAACAGAGCCCACTTTATGGACAGGCAACGATTTATTTAAAGCATTTACATACGGACTGTTATTAGGACTATTAGCAATGAGTCCAATGTTAGTAGCAGATGAATTAAAATTTAAATTTAAGAATCCTAGTTTTAACGGACAAGGAACAGGTGCTCATTATTTAACTATTGAGAACCAAGAAAAATCGAGACGTGATAAGATTAAAAACGACATCGAAGAAGCACTTAAACGTGCAGAAAGAGAAGATCAAAACAGCACAATAAACAAGTTTATTAGAAATTTGGAAAGCAGAATTTACAGTCAAATTTCTAAGGGCCTCGTTGATAGTATGTTTTGTGATCCAACAACGGTGATAAGTTGCACAGGATCAACTAGTGGGGCATTTGATATTGAAGGTAATACAGTTTCATATCAAATTATTACAAATGCAGATGGATTAGAAGTAATCCAACTTACTATTGTTGACCCAGATGGAACAATAACAACAATAGAAATACCAATTGGTATAGGACAAATATCGGGCGGATAATAGACTTGACTAAAAATATTTTTATAGCATTAGTAGGTGTTTTATATTTAAGTGGATGTGCCAGTGTAGCAATACCTGGTGATGAAGTTTGCCGCACAGATTTTTTAGAGTGTGTTGAAGAACCAGAAAAAATAGAACTACCCACATATAGAAAACTTAGATATTTGCCACCGGCAGAAGTTATGCCTGTGGTTGCTATATATCAATTTGGAGATGGCACAGGACAAAGAAAAAGTCAAGACGGAGTTGCTA
>Ga0181410_1000056_pt1 | contig 42386 bp, 22 predicted proteins | sample 33SPOviralmetaG_FD_130112 | JGI IMG/M metagenome (GOLD analysis project Ga0181410, IMG submission 130112) | Marine viral communities from the oligotrophic San Pedro Time Series (SPOT) site, San Pedro Channel, CA, USA - 33 SPOT_SRF_2012-06-20 | ecosystem: Environmental > Aquatic > Marine > Strait...
CTGGCAGGGTGCTAACTTCAAACTGAAGTTAAAGAAGGTTGCTGGTTACTGGAACTATGATAGTTCTGAGTTCGACAGTGTGTCTCCTCTGCTTGATGATGACGATGCACTGGAAGCAGTTTGGAAGCAGGAATATTCATTGTCTGCTCTCACTGCTGCTGATCAGTTCAAATCTTATGAGCAACTGGAAACCCGTTTGAAGATGGTTCTGGGACAAAAACGTTCCCCTGCACCTAAACTTGATGAATCTTTTGAGGATGAAAGTGAAGGACGTGGTTCATTTACTCCAGACTTTAAGTCTAAAGCACCTGAATCAGATTTCAATGCACCTGATATCACCCCAACTAAAACTAGTGAGGATGAAGATGATGCACTTTCATACTTCCAGCGTCTTGCTGAAGAATGATTAATCGTATAATCTAACGTTATCAGCACGTTTCAAGGTTTCACTCACATACTGGGTGGAACCTTTTTCGTATAACATCATTTCTGTTAAATCGTCAATAGCAAGTTGTACTAGTGTTTTGTTGAGTAGATATATGCTTCTTTTACTATCTTGTATTTTTTCTTCATACTGATAATTTGTAATTGAGGTTACTGGAGTTACTCTTATATTAGGACTAGTTACACGATCTGGATCTGAGTAGATTATCGTATAGTCTTTATCAACTTCAATTCCTGCAGGAACGATAACAACACCCTGGATATTTGTAACCTCTGTTGTTTCGTAATGATGGATATCATTTATCTTTTCGTATGTTTCATATTTTTCCAGTAAAAAATTATCAAAATCCACACCATTTAGCGGCCATTCATTTTGAATATTGATAATATTATTTGCAGTAAGAACCAACCAATCTAGATCAGAACGTCCATAGTATTTGAAGGCAACATTATCTGGTCTATCATCACCCTCTATATCATATTTCGTGAAATCTGTTACATCTTGGAAAATATCCTCACGAACAAATGATTTTTTAAAAAAGTTTTTTACCCTTATATAATCAGATATCCTGGAATTAGGAAGTCTACTAACATATTCAAAATCTGGAAGGCGTTTAAGATAATTGGACATTTTAGAAACCTATGTTATTTCCGGAGGTATAATCACCTTGATAGATTGGTACAAGTTCTTGGAAAGACATATTCAGTTCATACTGAACAGGAGTACCATCTTCAAAGGTCATAAAGGTTTGATTAGGTGCATAATTTGTTGATAATGCAGTTAATGCACAGGGTTTGAACATATTTAGAAAGTCATTTGGTGTATCACCACTTTGACTCTCCACGTAAGTTAATCTAAAAATATGTGGAGATTGTAGGAACAAGGAATTGCCTTCTCCACCCTTTTTGACCGCCATAAATTGCTTTAATGTTCTAACAATTGCTCTAACTGTTTTTGACTCACCAGAACTTCTTGGACTTAAGAGATATCTAAAACTAAACTGCCTGAGTTCTGGTCCTTGGAATAGAAGTTCGGTGTTTGGATTTAAAATTCTACCTTGTCTAGTGAGAAGTTGATTTCCAACTCCAGCAGCTTGCCCTGCAAGGATACCAGCAATAGCACCTTTATATGTCGCAGTATCTCCCTGTATTTCATCTACAATATTTTGTGCAGCAGCTCCAACACCTTCAGCACCTGCTTCAATACCATCCATTGCTAAGTTAGCAAGAGCAACTTCAAGAGGATTTAAATTTTCTTGAGAAAATCTAACACCATTTCTATCAGATGCACCCTCTGGAACAGGTAAAAATATTGTAGCTTCTGATTTCCCTAAAGACCTATCTCCTACTTGAGTGCCTTTCATCTCTCTTGGACTATATGCAATAGCTTCAATCTTTAAGCACACCTGTGAATCTTTATCTAATCCTGCAGGATATACTAGTGTTCCACCATTGCCGGTTAATTGTTCTATATCAACACCTGCTCCGGGCACACCTGATTCACTTATATTACTTCTTTCGCGGTTATCACCTGAATTATTACTGTCTTCAGTTTCATCAGTAGATTCAGTTTTTCTAGTTTTATCACCATCTATCCCAGTTTCAGGGTTTCTAACCCTTGGCATGCCTAACTTACTTAAGTCGGTTTTTAATGCATTATTTCCATGATCATTTATGAGATCTCCTCTGTCTCTATTAACATCTTTTCTTATTTGTTGTTTAAAAAAATCTTCAAATTGAGATGAGGTAAAACTTCTATCGGTTACAATATTAAATTCTCTTCTAAAACGACGTTTTAATTCCCAATCTTTAGGATTAAATCGCGTAAGACTTTTATCAGAAAGTTGTGCTGCACTAGGAGCTGTTGCACCCACCTGAAAATTTCCTTTTCTATCTGCATAGTAAAGGGTTGCTGCACCAGTTTCAGTGTCAATTTCTACTTTGGTTGCTATCCCTTCTATGAGTTTCCCTTTTGTGGATTTAGTTGCCATTACACACAGCTTTTTTACTTATTTAGTATGAATTTTCCATATTGTATTGATAACAAGTCATCAAGTTCAGTTCTATTTACCAAGTAAACTTGACCTGCTAATTCTTCCCATGTATATTGACGATATTCTTGATGATGAAAGTTGAGACCACGAAATCCCCATGGAAACAAATCAGTTACTAAAACCAATGGATGTTGATCATATCGAATACCTGGAGTTTTTGCATTGTAAACAAAGGTACAAACAGTTCCTGCATCTGGAGCAGGAGTTACCGTATCATTCAATGCCTCCATAATCATCAACATCTGATTTTCAGTGTCAGTGGTTGAATTTATTTTAATAAGGATGGGTTCGATACGGTTCATCGGATACCTAACTCTGATTCTGTTACGATCTTGAACTCAATTTTTCTATCATCGCAGAATTCTTTTGCTGCTTTCCATTTTGCTTGGTTTACAGCATAAGTTTTAATCTCATATAGATTTTTTCTATTAGGCGGTTTAGTTTGCCTTTTTGGTTTAACTTCAATTACATATGTTTTAATATTTCCAGTTTGTTCCTTAACCTTAATTAAGAAATCTGGAAAATATCTATGCACTCGATTATCAATGGGTGACCTATACGGAATGAAAAATTCTTCCGATGCCCACTCTAAAATGTTTGGATTATTATCACACCATTTGCAGAATTTTTTTTCCCAATTACTTCTGCAGATGATATTATGTGAATCACCTTTGTATTTTTGTGGATGGGATGGTTGATATATGCTTTTTTTGCTTTTGGCCATATACATAATATACGGTAAAAACTATTTAGATGGCACGCCCCAAATCAACATCTGATATAAAGTCAAGTCTATTAAGACCAGCACAGACAAGTCACTTTGAAGTGAACATTACACTTCCTGGTGAACTTAGTGTTAGTAGAACACAGCAAGATTATATGAATTTGGCTTGCTCTGATGCATCATTACCAGGATCTAGTTTGGCTACGTTTGATATAAACAATGATCATTATGGATCCACTGAAACTCATGCATATAGAAGGAACTATGATAGGGGAATTGATTTAACGTTTTATGTTGATGCAGGAGAGTATACTACAATAAAACTTTTTGAAAGATGGATGTCTTATATTGTTGGTGAGGTTGAAGGATTGAGCAGAGTTGCTCAATCAAATTACAGTTATAGGGTTAAATATCCTAATGATTATATGGAAAATATGGTAATAAAAAAGTTTGAGAGAGATTATGATGGAGCATTAGTCTATCAGTTCTATCGTTGTTATCCAAAGGCAATTCAATCAATGCCGGTTTCTTACGGAGATAGCAATAATTTATTAAAAGTAACAGTGACTATGAGTTACTTGAGATATTATATGCAACGTGATAGTGAAACCATAAGATTACTTGAAATCTGATAAATAAACCGACTGAGATTATTATAGGATATTATGCCTTTACCAAAGATTGCTACTCCAACTTATGAACTTGAGTTGCCATCAACAGAAACTCCAATCCAATTTAGACCGTTTCTTGTCAAGGAAGAAAAACTTTTAGTTATTGCTCTTGAGAGTGAAGACAATAAGCAGATAACCACTGCAGTAAAATCGGTTATTCAAAACTGTATCCTTACCAAAGGAATTAAGGTAGAACAATTGCCTACGTTTGATATTGAGTATCTCTTCCTCAATATTAGAGGTAAATCTGTTGGTGAAGAAATTGAAGTAAATATCATTTGTCCAGATGATCGTAAAACACAAGTAAAAGTTGAAATTGATCTTGATGATATTAAAATTCATAAAAATGAAGAGCATACCAATCAAATCAAGATTGATCCAACAATCATGATGGAGATGAAGTATCCATCTCTTGAGCAATTTATTTCTAATAACTTTGACTTTAGCGATAAGAATGCAATGGACCAATCATTTGATTTGATTGCATCGTGTATTGATAAGGTATATACTGAGGAAGAAGTGTGGGCAGCTGCTGATTGCACAAAGAAAGAGATTAAGGAATTCGTTGAATCTATGAATTCTACTCAGTTCAAAGATATTGAGAAATTCTTTGAAACTATGCCTAAGTTATCTCATACAGTCAAAGTTAAAAATCCTAAGACTAAAGTTGAGAGCGATGTCGTTCTGGAGGGACTTGCAAGTTTTTTCGCATAGCCCTAATCCACATGGATCTGGAGAATTATTATCGTCTCAATTTTGCTCTCATGCAGTACCATAAATATTCATTAACTGAGATTGAGAACCTGATTCCATGGGAAAGGGATGTTTATGTTGGTTTATTACAATCACATCTTGAAGATGAAAGATTAAAGCAGCAAGCAAGAAAAAATGGCTAGAAGAAGTAAGGCACAGGTAAGAAAATCTTACAGCAAAATGCTGGGAGAAGATCTTGTCGCCAAGCTTTCTGACGATCAAATTGTTATATTATCGAAGTATTATAATTCTTTAGATGCTAAAGAGACTTCTGATGTTGATAGTAAACTCATTCAGGGTCGCAATGATACCGTCTTGCATGAGATGGCAAGAGATATGGTTGGCGAAGATGAGGAAGAAGAAGATATTCCAGAAGGACTTGATGACATTCTAGGATCTATTCAAGAACCGAAGGTAACCACAATAAAATCATCTGCTATTGTTGCTGCTAAGTTTTTTGGTGAGGATAGGTATGCAAAATATCGCGAAGAGTTAGTACAAGAGGGAACTATTGATGGCGAACAACTTTCTCCTGAAGAGAGAAAGGAAGGTTTTAAGTCAAGAAATAATTCAATGGATTTTGAAAAATTCATTGGTAAAATTTTAGAAAAGAAAAATTCTAATGAAGAGGTTGCAGGTGGTGAGATTACGACTGTATCCAACGCACCCATTGTAGTAAAGAAAGATAGAATAACTGCTGATAATTTAAAACCAGAAAAACCTGAGGGTGAAGAAAATCTTGATGAAATTGGAGACAAGATTGATGATATCCTAGGTGTATTAAGAAAACAGTTTGATTTAGATAAGAAAGAAGAAGAAAGAAAGAGAAGATTAGCAGAAAAAGGACGAAGAGGGAAGCGTGAAGATAAAATGGAGTCAAGGTTTGCTCCATTAGCAAAACTAGCAAAGAAAGCACTTGCTCCTGCAAAAAGTTTTCTTGATAAAATATTGAATTTTATTAAAACGGTGCTTCTTGGTAGAGCATTGATGGGGATTCTTGATTGGATGGGTAACCCAGAAAATCAAGATAAAATTAAATCAATCATTAGATTCTTTAAGGATTGGTGGCCAACACTACTTGGTGCCTATGTATTATTTGGTACAAATTTTGGTAAGTTTGTTAGAACAATTACAAGTATTCTTATTAAGTCAACTGCAAAATTATTAAAGGTAGTTCTACCAAAACTCTTAACACTAGTCAAAGCAAATCCAGTAACAGCAGCATTGGTTGCTGGAGGAGCACTTGCTGCTGGTGGTGCATACATTGCATCACAGCAAAATGAAAAAAGAAGATCAGAATTAGATGCAGTCGACGATGATGCTGTTGTAACACCAAAGGAGACCAGAGAAGAAGGCCAGATGCCTGGTGCTTCGCAGTTGATGCAAGAGCAAATTCTTCAACGCGGTATGGGTATGGCGTTTGGGGGTGGTGGTGAAGTAGATGGACCTGGAGGTATTGATAAAGTACCTGCAATGCTCACAGATGGTGAGTTTGTAATGAGCAAAGGTGCCGTTCAAAAATATGGTCTTGATACATTAGAATCAATGAATGCCGCTGGTGGTGGTAACAACATGCCTAGAATGTTGAATAATATTGCATATGCTTCTGGTGGTGGATTGATTGGAGAACTACCAGAAAGAAAGGATGGTCATGAACATGCTTTGAGTGAACCATTAGGTTCAATGGTAATGAAAATGAATACTGGTGGTGAGGCCACTCCAATTGAGAAAATGGAGTTCAACCCTGATAACTATTTTGAAGGTCCTAATATATACAACAGTAAAAGAATTGAAAACCCAGGTCAGACTGGTAAGAGTTTCTTCGTTAGATATGCACAGAATGATGACGGAAGTATAGAAGTTCGACAGGTTAATAAGGTTGTAAAGGATGGTAATCTATTCAATGGATTCACTCCTGATCTTACGGGAGTCAAACCTGGTTCAGATGAGTTCCAAAAGGTAGTTGGTTCTGCTAATACCAAAGGTGTAATTGAGAGTGAGTTGAAAGACAGAGCGAAATTTACCACCAGAAGTTCAGCTGTTTCAAAAGAAATGAAACCTGAACGAGATAAAGTAAATGCTTGGATAAAGGGTGGTAAAAATCTTTCAGTAAGTCCACATGCAATGGTTGGATATGATTATAATCAATCATTCCAAACTACTAAAACAGCATTCAAGGACAGAGGTGTTAGTGGTAAAAAGGGTGAAGAGTTATCTGCGGCGGCAGCAGCACAACTTGCCATGCCTAATATAGGTGATGACAAGACTGTGTTACCTACATCTGACGAATCCCGTATTTCTACAGACACCATAAATCAATATACTATTGCTAGCACACCACAAAATCAAGGACAAACAGAAACAGCAAAACCAAAGAGTGCATTAGATATTATAAAGGCTTTTCTCTCAACGGGTCTGGCGTCTATGTATGGTAGAGGTGACCAGCAAAAGGAAAATAGTCTTAATAATGTAATTACGGGACGCACACAGGAAGAAGAAGGAAGACTTTCAAGTCCAAGTTCAGGATATGGTAGTCAAGGTAGTAAGATTGCTGGTAATCTTGGTAAATATATTGAAAGTAACTTGATGTCTGCTGCAAAATCATCTGATGGATATGGTGATTACCTAAAAATTACAGAACACCCAGATTTTGGTGGTGTAAGAGGCAAACATGCAAATGGTTCTTACCACGATTCTGGTAGAGCACTTGATATTGGTGCATATACAAACGAACAAGGAAAGATTGTAAAAGTTATAAACCAATTTAACAGAGAGAATAGTGTTAAACCAGTAGAATTGATCACTGGTGCTAGATTTCAAGGAACAACAATAATTGACCCTGCCGGACATGGTGACCATGTTCACGTTGCATATAATAAAGGTGGTGAAGTAGATGGACCTGGAGGTATTGATAAAGTACCTGCAATGTTGACTGATGGCGAATTTGTTGTAAATAAACCAACTGTTCGTGGAGTTGGTTTAGAAAACTTATTAGATATGAATAAGGAGTTTGGTGGTCCAAACGCCAACAAACCAAAAGTGGTGGGTGCATATAATAGCGGTGGACAGGTATCCAAGATGAAGATGGGAACTAAAAATGTTAAACCTGTTCCAATTACACCAATGACTAGGTCACAACCTAAATTAACTGTTATTAATGCAGGTTCTGAAACAAATTCTGTAACAACTCAAGCACCAGTAACTACATCAGTTCCTAGTTTTAGTGCCTCTTCGGCAGATAGAACTAAAGCAAATACATTAGGAATCATTAATTACTAATGGATATTCAAAAACTACTACCCTCATCAAAAGGTATAGCATCAAGTGCTATAGTAAAACCAAAGTCAACTACATTAGCTCTTGCTACAAAACAACCTAATGTATCTACTGGTATGGAGAGTGGTGGGAAGTTAGTTGTAATAAAGAAAAAACTTATTGGTGTTGAAGATATTTTAAAAGATACTCTTGCATCTGAAAAGAAGAAGATAAGTGATGAGAAGAAAACAGAACAGAAGGAGAAAAGGGCGAAAAGAGAAGATACGATGGAGACAAAACCAAAGAAGAAGAAGGAAAAGGACTTAATGCCTTCTCTTCCAGGAAAAAGTTTCTTTGGTAGAATATTTGATTTCTTTAAAAATATAATTATAGGATATTTTGCGGTAAGATTATTAGAGTATGCTCCGTTATTACTTCCAATTGTTAAAACTATTGCCAGAGTTGGTGAATTTATACTTAATGTTGGTGGAAAGATACTAAATGGATTAGTATCATTTGTTGATTTTGGATATAAGGCATATGATGCAACTAGAGGATTTGTCGAAAATCTTGGCGGTGAAGAAGCTGCTAAAAAGTTTGACGAATTTTCTGGAGTATTAAACAAAGTCCTTAACGTAGCACTTATTGCTGCGATGGCAGGTGTTGGTCCTGGTGGTGGTGGTGGCGGTCTTGGTGGGGGTAAAAGAACAGGTATACAGGGTCTGCGTGGACAGGCAGGAAGAGTTACTAGGGGTGGCACAACAACAACTGCAGCAAGAAGATATGCTTCTAGATATGGTAGGGATGCTGCTATTCAGAGATTTGGTAAGGATGCTGTAAGCAGTTTAGGTGGTAGATTTGGTCGTTCTCAGGTTACCAATCTTGGTAGATCTGCTCTGGTCAAAACTCTTGGTGGTAGAGGAGCAGCAAAAACCGTCAAGTTTGCAGCAGGTGTTCTTAAACCAATTGTAAGAAATGTTCCACTGATTGGTGGTATCATAGAGTTTATTCTTTCTTGGATATCTGGTGACCCAATAGGTAAAGCAGCATTCAAAGGTGTGGGTGCTGGTCTTGGAACTTGGGCTGGTGGTGCATTAGGAACTCTGATTGGTGGACCTATTGGAACTGGTGTTGGTATGTGGGTTGGTAGTCAAGGTGGTTCAGCACTTGGTGAATTATTATATGATGCTATCTTCAAAGATAAAAAACCAAAATCAGAAACGCAAGGTAGATCAGAAGGTGGAGTTGTAAGGGCAAAGAAAACTAAATCTAAAGAATCTTCCAATATTAATTTAGTACAAGGGCAAATAAGTGAACCAGAAGTAAAAATTGATTTGAGTGTTGTTGAGAATAAGACGTTAAAATCTATTGGAGAAGCAACTAAGAAATTTACAGAGGTTGATTATTTTGGTCCAATTCTTGCTAGCACTAGCAAATTACTTTTGGGACAAGATTTAGATGATAGAGATTTCAGAAGTGTTGGTATAGGTATCAATAATTTGTTCCTCGAAGGATTGCTTGCAGGGGATTTAAAAGGAAGTGTTATCAAAGGATTCAAGGAAGGCGGTTTGGTTGAGGGAGTTGCTGGAGGAGAAGCAGATGTTACTGATTGGGTAACAAAATCCTTCAAAAAACAAGTAGAAAGAGAAGTTATTCAATCTGAGGTTGCAACCACAGTTCAGAAAGAAGAAGATAAGTCGAAGGAAAAGAAGAAAAAGAAGAAGAAATCTTTAGGTCCTGTAGATATGTTGAAGAAGTTCCTAAACGTTGGTTTAGGATTAGAACAACCAGAATCTGAGGATGAAGGGGACTCTTATTCAGGAGGAGGAGGTCTTCAATCTGCTACAGTATCTTCTGGAGAATTAGAGTTATTCCAGAAATTGGTTGCTGCAGAATCTGGAGGTGAGGGTGGTTTAGGTATGGCTTTGGTTGCTAGAAGTGTATTGAACCGTGCTGGTCTGATACAATCAGGTAAGGTAGGGAAAGGGACATTTATGGCGAATGATTCTAGTATCACTGGCGTGATATATGGCAGTAATCAGTATCAACCCGTCAGTGATGGAAGTCTCAATAAACCTAAAACAGATGCACAGATGGCGCAGGCTCTTGAAGCAATTAAGACAGCACAAGATGTAAATAAGTTGAAAGGTATGCTCAAGGGTGAAGGGTATGATGAGAGCACTATCGTTAAGATGCTTGCTGCAACTGGATTTAGAACTGGTAGTGCATTCAGAGATGCATCACAACAAGTCAATGTAACTAAACACGGAAATCATTTCTTCAACACAGCAGGTAATGAGGGTATGTTGGTTGTTGGTGGTACTATTGCAGAGTCTAAACCACAAGTTGCGTTACAGGAAGATATTCAATCAGGAACGGGTAAAAAGTTATATCTACACTGGACTGCTGGTGGATACGATAGCACTAGTGGGGGATATCATTCTATTGTTCGTGGTGATGGTTCTATATTACCGAAGTTAAACTACAATAAGTCAGGTGAGCACACTGAAGGGCGTAATAGTAATTCTGTTGGTTTAGCAGTTGCTGCAATGAGAGAGGTTCCGAAAGGTTCTGGTAAATATACAGATTGGCCTAAAAAAGTTCAACTAGAGGCACTAGCGAAGGAATCTGCTAGAATTGCAAAAAAATGGGGTTGGACAAAATCAGATATTAACCTTAGTAAGGTGATGACGCACGGTGAGGCAGCTTCTGGAAAGGATGGATACTTACCTACCCTTAGGGAGAAACCATACAATTATGGTCCTAAGACATGGGGTGGAAGTGGAGAACGTTGGGATTTAGATCAACTCTCACCAGGTGGTAAGATTGGTGAAGGTGGTCATAAAATTCGTAGTATGATTAAGGCAAGATTAGCAATTGGTGGTGAGACAATGGGCAAACCACACATTGCAATGCTTGGTGAGCAAGGAAAAGAATTTGTTCTTGATGCAGACTCTTACAAGTCTATTGAGAAATCTGCTCCTGGATTCTTAGATCTTCTCAATAGAGCAGAGGGTGATAAAGCAGCAAGATTGTTGGAGGAGTATACCTCTTATAATGATCCAAGAGGAGGAGAAACAGTCATAGTAAATAGAACTAAGTTATTAAAAATGGTAGAACCTCAACAAGAAAAAGTTGTTACAAAAAAAGTGTTTGTTCCTGTTGGTGGAGGGTTCAGTGAAACTCTTGATTATTGTGGTTAAATATAATAAAGTATAATAAAATGTCTCAAGGTACATCGCAAAAAGCAGTTCCAGGTTCAGTACGTGTAAATGTTTCCTCAAACGGTGGAGGCAACAGTGCGGATATATCTGGTGGTATTGTTGAGTTCAAGTATTTTGAAAGTATACTGAGCGATACTGTTTCTGCCTCTGTAACATTTGTTGATACTGGTGGTGTAGTAAAAGATGAAACCGTATTGGATGGTTTACCTATCACGGGAACTGAGAAGGTAGCATTTTTTATAGAAGACAATAATGGAAAGAGTATTGGTCAAAATCTATTCTTGTTTGTAAACAGCGTTACCCCAGTGAGTGAAGATGGTCGAGCTCAAATTATAAACCTTGACTTAAGATCGAAAGAATATTTTATCAATAACAAAGTAAGGTTATCTAAAAAGTTTACAGGTAAAATATCAGATAACATTACGACTTTACTTACATCAGAAGAATTCTTAGGGTCTGATAAAAATGTTGATATAGAAGATACTGTTAATAATTACAATTTTATCGGAAATTTAAAAAAACCACTTTACACGATAAATTGGTTATCCAAAAAAGGTGTTCCTATTGAAGCAGGAGAAGATGTTGCATTAGAAAAAACTGCAGGATTTTTCTTTTGGGAAACTTATGATGGTTATAAATTTAAATCTATTGATTCTTTATTGGATAAAAATAAAAACCCCAAAAAACGGTCAATTGTATTTACAGAAACTCCTGATGAATTTGGAAAGGACATGCCCAGGCAATATACCACAAAGGCACTTACGTTTTCAAAGAATAATCTTTCAAACATGAAACAAAAATATAATGTTGGAGCGTATAGTACAAAAACTGTTTTATTTAATCCATTTACTTGCTATTATGAAGTTAAGTCCTATACTGCAGAAGAATTTGATTCCTCATATGTACACAGTGGTCAGAACCAACCAATTCAAAATCCAGAATTTAGACGTGCTGGTGAATCAAAAGATTTTTCACGAACAACATATTTTATAGAAGACACAGGCACTTTACCTCAAGGAGATACTGAAGAGCAACTCAAACAATCTAAAGAACAAAACTTTGAGTATACAAAGATTCTAAATCAGTCTATAATGAGGTATAACCAATTATTCACCTCTCAAGTATCAGTTACCATTTCTGGTGATTTTGAACTCAGAGCAGGGGATATGGTTTATGTTGACTCTCCCGGTCATAGTGAAAAATCAGACGATCCAGTAAATAAACAATCTGGGGGTCTATATATTATATCGGAATTATGTCATTACTTATCTCCAGAGGGAACTTATACTAAATTAAATTTGATAAGAGACTCTTTTGGAAGAAAAGGTTCACCATCCGCATAAATTAAAATGTCAAATAAAACTATCCAACAACACATCAACGATGATAAAGATTTGTTGGACAATCCAACACTATCTCCACAGATGCGCCGTCATACAGAGGACGAGTTGCATCATCTAGAACACTATCAGGCAAATCATCCTGATGAAAATCACGATCCTACCCCACTTGAAATGTATTGTGATGAGAATCCAGAAACAGATGAATGTAGAATTTACGAGGATTGATGGAAGGAGCAGCAACTTTTAATCCAGGGTTTTTAGGATCCAACTTTAATTGGTGGGTTGGGCAAATTGCCGACGATTCAACTTGGCGGGATAATATAATTCCTGGAAAATATGATGATCCAAACTCAGTAAAGGGTTGGGGTAGAAGATATAAAGTCAGAATTATTGGTCTACATGATATGGGGGAGGTAAATATTCCCTCTCAAGATTTGCCTTGGGCAAACATAATGTATCCTGTTACTGCTGGTGGTGGTCAGGCAGCTGCTTCACAGACACCCAATCTTCGTCAAGGTAACATGGTGTTTGGATTTTTCTTAGATGAGAAAGATCAACAGGTTCCAGTTATCATGGGAGTGTTGGGAAATAATTCTCAAACACCACTTTCTTCAACAATTGGTGATAATAAAGTTACCGACGCCACACCAGGAATAATTGCAAGAAGTGGTATTGCTAGAGGAGCAGTTCCAAAGACAGAAAAAACGAGAGAAGTTCTTCCGGATAATAAATTAAGAACTAGCAAAGCAGGGCAATCGTCATATCTTGCACAACCCTCTCCTGGTACAGCTGTCGATAAGTTTGGATTACCTACTAATATACCATATAATGACACTATACGTGGATATATTAGTGATGCAGAAGCAACTGCAGACAAGAGAGTATTAACGAGAGAAAAAAGAGAAGCATTTGTAGCAGAAAAAGTAAAAAAATCTCTTGAAAGACAAAAGCAGTCTGAGCGATCTCCATTAAGCAGTCCACAATCTGGAGCAGCAATAGAGAATGCAGATGGTGTACATCAATTATCTGCAGCAGATGTTAAAAGACAGGATTTATACTGCAATAAAATTGCATTGATGAAACCTGATAAACCTGTAGAGTCTGCTATCAAGGCGATACAAACTGAAATTGATAATTTGGTTACAAGAATTGATAAGTATATTCAGTCCTTTCAAAGTTACATTGAGAGTGTTTCTATAATAGAAAATACAGAAGAAGCACTTAAAAATCTCATCTCACAAGGAGCTAAAAAAATATCCAAGTACATGAAAATTATTTTTGATAAATTGATTGGATATGTTAACAAAATTCTTAATCAGGGATTATCTGTTCTTGTATCCTCAACTCCATCTACGTTTAGGCATTTAGTTGCCGATATGAAAGAACAAACCACACAATTGATATCCTGTTTGTATGGAAAGATATCTGATCAATTAACTGAGTTAATTCTTGGTGGAATAATGGATGCTCTTGATATTAAAGGATTAACAAAAAGTGCTAAACAATCTATTAAAAATAGAGAGGAATTTCAGACATTTCCTAATGTTCCAGTTTGTTATGCTGAAGATCTTGTAGTAAATGCAATTGCAGAGAGAAAGGATGATATTCAGGAGGCAAATGAAATTTTATTAGAAAATATTGGTAATTTTACTTCAGAAATTCAGAAATCAATTGCAGGTCTTACCAAAGATCTTAGTGGAGTTATGGATCAAATTCCAGATATTCAAGGAAGCATTACTGCTGCTCTTGATTTTGACATGTTGAATATTAATGTTTTTGGTTGTTCTGCTAATTTGAACGTATCTGCTTCTGATTTTTATACCTTATGTGAAGGTAGTGGTGGTCAGACAGAGGCACAGTTACCAAGTTCAAAATCTGTTAATGACGCTGTAGCAACGAAGGAATCCAAATCTAATAGGTCGAAAGTTAAACCATTCGCCAAACCAAGGAAGGATCAAGAAAAAGTTAATCATAGAGATCCTCCTAGAGCAGATGTACGTCCAGTGCGATAAATAATAGTACTTAAGAAAGCATATAAGTTTTTGCAGAAAATATGTCTCTAAACATTTTTGGTAATACTCAAAGAAAAGACATTCGTGTGGGATATATTCATCCTGACGTTGGGTTCGTCGACAATATTACCATCTATGATGCAAATAAGTATGCTGAGTTAAATCCTGGTGCTCAATTTATTGTCACTAACAGAGATAAGGTAGAATATTATAATATCAATGAAGTTAATCAGTTACAGGTTAGTGATGTAGTACCTAATTCTATTCCAGGAAGAAATTGTCAAGGTATTCAGTTTAATAAAAATAATCCTCCAAAGTTACAAGACATTAATGTTCAGTTTCTTGGTGGCGGAGGAGTAGGAGCACAAGGGAACGTAGTCGTTGGAAGAGACGGTTCTATACTTGCTGTTGATATTATTCATCATGGATATGGATATCAATATGCACCATTGGTTAATTTTGTAGATTCAACGAAAAAAGGTTTAGGTGCAACAGCAAATTCTCTAATAGGAGAAGTTATTAGAACTGAGATAGAAACTTTTACAGATGAAAATGAATTTGAAAAATTAGATTTTTCATTATCTCCTAATTTTGATAATACTGATTGGGGAGTACGATATGGTGTAAATGGAGAGGAGCTTGGAGCATGGAATCCAGATGATTATATCAACATAACAAGAGACCCCATACGTTTTGAAGTTCTTAAGTATCAAGATTTTTTAAAAAGACTTCCTGCACCATGGTGGTCCAGTAGAGAGTTTAGACCAATTGAGGTTGCATCAGTAACAAGATACAGTAGAATTCTTCATGCAGTTGAACATCCTTACTGGGGTGGCGATATTATCAAACCAGAGAAGAATACTGGGTTAGTTGAAGTTGAATTTGACATATATTCTCAGGGGTCTAAGAGAAATAGAGATTTAATGTTTACTTTTACTGAAGTAGACGGGGATCATACTTTTAAGATAAAAGGTCTGGCTTCTGGCGTTAGTGGAAGAAATAAAAAGGTTATTAAGAAAGTAAAGGCTAATACAACATATAAAGTAGAATCTTCTGCAAGAAAAAAAGTTAAAAACTTTGATAGAGGAATTGAACAGGGTTTAATTAGGACCTCTGATGGAAGTTCTACGAATAGAGATGGTATTAATAATCAAGAAAAGGGTCTTGTTAATCAAAAAACTGGTCGTGTAAAGAAAAGATCAATAGGAACAGTAATTTTTGCAGATTATGTTGCATCTGCAAATGATAACGATGATATACAGATAAACTGTACTCGCGGTAGATTCATAGCAACTAATAAATCGACCGTAAAAGACGAGAATCCTAAGAAAAAATCCGGTGTAAGTAGAAGAAACACTTATGACTTAGAATATAGACTTAATTTTAGAGACTCTGTTAAGAAAGAACCCAGGGTTGTGATTGATGATACTTTTATGAATACTTATGCAGTTTCTCCTCAACCCCCATCAGACATTCCTGGAACGGATCGACAGGGAGAACAGTTTACAATAACTTGGCAGGAATATTTCCCATATACTGGCAATTATACCTTTAAGGGTATTGCAGATACATACTCCACTATGAGGTTATCAAGTCCACAAAAGGGCGAAGTTCTTGAAATGGAACTGGAGAAGATAAAAGGTAGAGTTAAGAATAAGAAAACCCCAACAAAGATTACAAAAACAATTGAAGAGGGCATATACAACATAATTTTACAGTTAGAAAACGAACAAGATTCTATAAAAGAACCAAGAAAAAGAATAGGAAGGACAACAGAAACAGTTATAGTTGATAGCGAAGTTAATATTAATTACATAAAATTACATCCTAGAAATAGAAACCTTAATGTTTCTAGTAATAGAAAAGTAATAGAGTTTGTAGATGGTGATGGTGGAGATACCAATGCTAAATTTGAAATAAGAAGTGGTAAGGTTAAATTTTCTTCAGATGGTAGAAAATTAGTAGGTCAAGGACAGGCTAACTTGAAGTTGAGTTGGAATGATGATCCAGGTAATGCAGGAACCGCTCTTTCTGGTGTAGAAATTAATGGAACAAATTGGTCAAGATCTGGACAGAAGGGTGATGTAAGTAGGACGATTAGTATTGGTGGAACTAAAGAAACAAGAAAATCCAACTCACAAAGAAACATTTTCAACACTTACGAATATAGAAAAAAAGCTGACCGTCAACTTTGGAAGATGAATCCAATAGTTAAGTCAAACTCTACTAACTTTTCATTCCTTAATAAATCTGGTGTTACACCTTTCGATCCTGGAAGAGTTCAAGCTATTGAAGCAACAAGACCATCAGTAAAGTTTGTAAAAGAAAATAGTAAAATTTTCTTGAAGGTTGATGGAACTGGTAGAGTAAAAGTTAATTTTAAATTAGACATTGATGATGATCCAGATAGTTCTGGTTTAGCATTGAAAGAAGTACGTATTGATAGTGATAACGGTGAAGTTAGTATTAAGAGAGGAAGAATAGGAGATAATGGGACATATTTAAGTGGTGAATGGAGAGAAAAAGATACCAAGTTTGGTAGTGGCGAATTTACTGCGGGTAGAAAATATAGAGTTACGCAAATAGGTGGTAGTGGAAGTAGTGGGTATAAGAAAATCGATGATACCTCAATCGGATTTGATGATAATATTGATAATGGTTATGATAACAATGCAGAACTTGAAATTGATAGCGTAAGGTTACTAAAAGACAATAGCTCAAATAAAACGCAAGTTTCTTCCGATGCATATGAAGGAACTCATATCATTCGCTGGGAAAGCATTGATTTTCCTGAGGATGGAAATTATAGTATTGCTATGCAAGCAGATGATAGTGCAAAACTTTTTATTGGTAACTCAAGTGGGAAGGGTAAAAAGGCTATTGGTAATGGTTTAAAAGATGTTTTAAGAGGTGGTGATGAAACAATCAGTGAAACTAATAGTGTTTTAGAATTAAGAAGGAAAAATAACTATCAGGATGTAACAAAATTCTTTAAGAAAGGAAAGTATAGAATTAGAGTAGAACTTACTCAGTTACCAGGCAAATCACTGACTGCTGGTAATCCAATGGGAGTTGCAATTGATATTAAGTTGCGTGCTATTGAGAGAGGGGTTCTAACTGATCTATCGTGGAATCAAAATCCATTCGGTATTGCATTAACTATTGATGCACCTAGACCACCAGTACCAAGAGAAGATCCTCCCGCACCGAGAGGTAGATGCCCAAATAACCCTCTATGGACATCTAGGTATAATAAAGGTAGCAGCGACGATAGATGGACTCCTGTCTTTGATAGGAGATGGTCTCCTTTTATGAATAGATATGCTGTATCTCCAATTAAACCAAGAGCCAATAAAGGTAGTGCAACTCCTAATGGCGTAAATAACTGGGAGAAATCATGGACTGTAGACATTCCTTATGATGGATTTTATGGGATAAAAGGAACATCTGATAATAGAGGTCATATATCTATTGGAGGACAACGATTTAGTCTTGATGGATTTAAGAAAATAGAACCTGACTTGCGAAAAGTTAAGCTAAGAGAGGGAAAGCAAACAATTAAGATTGAAGTTGAAAATGAAACAAAAGATCATTTCAAAATTGTTGATAAGAAAATCTTTGATACTCAAGACTGGATTGTTGATACAAAAAAATTAAGAACAGAAACAGTCAAACAAGAAGTTATCTGTCATGCAGGTGGTGGTTATGGTGGATTATCAAGTAAAAAGCAAAAAAAGGTTGGTAGAGTAATTGTTGGTGATAGAAAACTTTCAGGTAAAGGTGGTCCAGGATCATCTGATGAACAAGAAGGTGGTGGAGCTAACGGTGGTGGTGCCGGATTAAAAGGAGGAAAAACTGCAAAATCTGGAAAAGGTGGAACTATTGATGGTGGTTATGGTGCTAACTTTGAGGGAAAACAACGTGGTGATGAAGATGAAATCCGTAGTGATTCAAACTCTGGAGGACAAGGTGCATATGGTGGCGGTGGAGGCGGCGGTAGCCGTAACGGAGCTGTTGCTGGTGATGGCGGTGATGGTGGTGTAAAAATTATTTGGGGATCTACTGGTAGATCTGTGACTTATACAAAACCAGGAAAATATGAAATACAAGTTCCACAATCAGAACCTGGAGATCTGAATTTTACTATGGTTAGAATGTATTGTATTGGTGGTGGTGGATCTGGTAATTCAGATAGAGGCAGACGTAAAGAAATTGAAGAAGTTATTGGAACATATACCGACAGAACAATTTTAGGGGACTCAACACGCAAACTTATCGCAAAGAGAAAGGTTGTGTCTGGTGGTGGTGGTTCTGGTGGTGCATATGCAAGAGATACTGTGAGATTGCCTGCAGGTGCTACATTAGAGGTTGTTGTTGGTCCCGGTGGTCAAGCACCTGGTAAAGGATCAGAAAATGGTGGAGATAGTTATGTAAAGGTCAGAAAGTTTGTTTATGATCCAAAGTTCAAAACAGCTAAACCTGTTAGAAAGTTAAAGGGAGTAAGTTATACTGGACCTACTATTGCCAGTTATACAAAAGCTTCCAGAGAAACTAAAATGGGTAAGCTCATAACACCTTTCCTTTCGGGCGGTAGACTTGAAAAGTTTGAACTTCAAGGTAGAACATGGGAATTTGAATGGGAAAATATTGAATTTGAATTTGATGGAAATTATAAATTTAAAACTATATGTGATGATGTTGTACAAGTTTTTATAAAACGCTCAAAGCAAAGGGATTCAAAATATACAAAGGCAATTCAAACATCATCCATTGGTGTTGTTAAGACTAAGAAAAGGAGAATAAAATCCGGAACTTATGATATAAAAGTCATATTGGAAAATGCTAATATACCAGGAACTAACTTCAACCTAAATCCAGTTTATGTTGGGCTCCAAATTTTTGCTCCAGAACCGAAAAAAATTGATGACCCTAGGTCATGGAGACAAAATCCTGTCGGCGTATCTGCGATGCTGATTCCACCACCTTGTCCTCAAGACACAAGTGGTGTTGGAATTGTTACTGATGTTGTTATTGTCAATCCTGGTGTTGGATATACTCCTGTCGTTGGTCCCGGATACCCAGTTCTTCTTGAACTAGATGAAATTGAAGTTGTTAATCCAGGAATTGAATATAAACCAACCGATCCAATAGTAATCATACCTGGCGATTTTGAACCATTTGATCCACTACCTTCTCCAGGATTGATTGGTGGGTTTGATGATCCAGGCACGGGTGATCCCTCAGATGGTTCATCTGGTCCACTAGTTCCTGCAGGGGGATTCTTCGATGATTCTCCAAATACTCCAGGAATATTTGACCCCGGTGATGGTGATGGTGGAGGCACTGGAACTTTACCTCCTCCTGATCGAACCTCTGATGGTGATGGAGAAACATATGATCCTAATCAGGATGGAACACCGTCTACCGGAGGTGGTGGAACTGGTACACTTCCTGATCCAACCACATCTCTTATTACAGATCCTAATGATGATAGTGGACGCCCAGTCACTCCTGGTAGTCCTGATGGTGTTCCTGGTCGTGGTGGTTTAGTTGGTCCAGGACAATTTGGTGGATTTAGAGGTAGAATTAGAACTGGTCCATTCGGAAGAATTATTGGAGTTGATATTGAAAATCCTGGAAGAGGATTCACTTCTATTCCTACGGTTAGAATCATATCTGATACAGGAATCAATGCAGTTCTGAGACCTAAATTCAGAGTTGTTAGAGATCCAATTGGTGTTGATGAACAAACACTCATTCAAGTTACTGATTTGGTTGGATTGAAACAGACCGGATACATAGATGGGAGGGCGTATTTTGGTCAGACATTTATCAGAGATGGAGCTCTTTATGCTGGTGTGTATGAAACTGCTGGTGAATTAGTAAGAGTATATGATACCTTACAGGAGAGCATCGACTCTGAGGTTACTACTCCACCTTCTGCAATCCTAAGGCAAGGCACGGACATCAGATCCAATGATCCTAGACTTAACATTCCCGGAACTCTTCAAGATATAGAATAAAATGCCAACTAATCAACATTCACAACCCAATAGGTATACTGGCGGAGGTGGACAACCAACAAATGCGGAGCAAAATTATACAGCTCTTTATTATGGAAATGATCATGGTAGTATATCATTTGGGCATATTCATGAAACTGCGAATGTAACATCATCAGTGCTCTTACAGGCACATGATGGTCGGCATTCTATAACACTTGATAGAAGTGGTAATAGAAAGGGGTGGACACAAATGACTGCTCCTGGTAATATTTCATTGAGTTGTGGGTATGATAATAAAGAGGCACAAGACTCCTTGGCAATTCACGCAGAAAATGGTAATATTCTTATTACGGCAACTAATGGTAAAATTAGAATGCAGGGAACTGACATTGAATTAGTTGCAGTAGGTGAGGGCACGGGCAAAGGAAACATTCGTCTGAATGCATCACAAAATATAGTATGTGAGGCACAGGATTTCCTTGTAAAAGCTAACTCAACTTATAGATTAATGACTTCAGGATCTGCTGAAGTTATTGCTAGTGGCGTTCTTACAATTTATGGAGGTATGTGTAAGGGAGTGACCGATGCATGTGCGGTAAAAGATACCTGGAATAGTCTCCAGAGAACTCAAAAGAAATACAACAATACATAGGAATAAGAAATGTCTTTTCAATTTGATGACTTAAGGGTTGGCGGACAACTTAAAGTTGGTAATGGAATATCTCCTGCTGTTGGAGAAGGAAACGCTAGAGTTAATGGATCTTCTCATATTCAAGGTCCATGTGTAATTGGCGAAGGTCTTCATTTTCCAGTTCCATATGCTACCTTGATGGTTGGACCTAATTCAAATCCAGATGCACCACTCAGTCTTGTGCCTGGTGCATTACCTTTAGGTTTAAGCAATCCATACTCACTTTGTGTTTCTGCTAATCAAGCAGTCATGGGGAATCTTGATGTAAACTTTAGAATTCAATGTGGAGGAGGATTATCTGGAAGTATCGTTCATGATTATTCTGGAAACTTCTTAGCAGCAAAGAAAGATTTTGATATTAATCACCCAACAAAAGATGGGTGGAGATTGAGACATGTTGCTCCAGAAGGTCCTACTGCAGATGTATATTATCGAGGAAGAGTTACAAATACAAAAGAAATTGTTCTTCCTGATTACTGGAGAGAACTTGTTGACCCTTCAACAATTACGGTAAACTTAACTCCAATTGGAGCACATCAAGATGTAATTGTAAAAGGTATTGTAAAAAACAAAGTAATGTTACAATCAAGAGGTGGTATGCCTATTAATTGTTTCTTCCATGTATATGGAGAACGAAGAGATTGTGAAAGAAACATTTCAGAATATGAAGGCACATCTCCAAGAGATTATCCAGGAGATAATTCAGAATACTTACAATCTAAAAACGTATAGAGGTAAATTATGGCAGACAATTTAGAACTTTCACCCGGTCAACCAAAAGATGCGGAGTTTCCTGGTGAAATGAGACCAGCTCCCACAAAAGAGTGTGATAGCACATACAATCCAGGAGGATGGGGTAGACCTGTTACTACTCATGAATTTATTTGGTATGGAAATTCAGGTGAAGATGACTATCCAGACGAGGCATGTGAACCTTTCTATCACCAAATGGGAAAAATCAATAGTCTTTTCATTGTAAACCCAGGAACCAATGCATCAACTGCTGGTATTACTGGTACTGGTGGTATTGCTATCACTGGTGATATATTCGCAACGAATGCTACATTTACTGGTACTTGTTCTGCTCTTGCCTTTAGTGCTCAAGCAAAACTATTCGATATTTCTCACCCTACTAAAGAAGAACATAGGTTGAGACATGCTTGTTTGGAAGGACCAGAACATGGTGTATATCATCGTGGACGATTAACTAATAAAAATGTTATTGAACTTCCAGAATATTGGAGAGGTCTTGTTGATCCAGAAAGTATTACTGTTACTCTAACTCAAATCGGTTCTTCTCAAGATTTAATTGTAGAAGCAATTGAATGGGGAAGAAGAGTTAAGATTAGGTCAGCCAATGCTTCCAATATTGATTGCTATTACACGGTCAACGGAACCCGCAAGGACGTGCCAGAACTAGAAGTGGAATACGGTGGCACCGAAAGGCAGCAGGTGGCGTTATAATAACAAGGTAATCAAGAGAACACTATGGCATTCCTTGCTCGCTGCGTAGTCAATCCAATGGACCGCAAGTTTTATTTGTATTCTGATGAAGGTGATGAGAAAGTGGTTGATTGTGAAACTATGGAGCAATTTTTCAGTGTTCTTGAGGTAGTTCGTAATGATTGTCCTGAAGATATGTTGTCGTATTCCGATCCTCTGGTAGCACTATGATTTTCTATCATTACTCTCTTCACAAAGAAATTCTAAAGTGCTACGACTATGAGACCAGAAACCCGTCAATCTATGGAAATGTTGTTCGCGGCGAAATGGAACTTACCCAAGGCAGCAAAGAATTGCAACCTAACAGAGAAGGAAATGAAGATTACATTCAATGAGTATTGTGTTTTTCATCCTCCCACCTATGATAAGTATGGTAATTTAATTTCCTGATTTTTTTGCTTCCTTAGCAATCTGGTGAATGCAGCAAACTCATAATTTGCCTAAGGAGAGTTCGATCCTCTCAGGAAGCATCTGCCCGTGTAATCCAAAGGCAGAGATAGAGCACTTAAAATGCTTACAGTGCCGGTTCGAGTCCGGCCACGGGTATTGACTAAAACAGTAGACTATGCTATTCGTGGTAAGAATAAACCCCACTCCCATAAATAAGTGCTAGGGTATACCACAGGTATGAAATACAAGATTAGCACCAAATATGCTTGGTATAATCGGGGGCAATATTTAGTATTATTATATTGTATTCAAGACATACCATTTACCTTTGATGAACTGCCTTCGATTGCCAAGGAAAATCCCGAAGTATTAGACCTAGCAAACAACGAACATCGATGGGAAGTTGAACAAATGTATAACGCATCAATGTACTTGATAGCAGAAGAATGTCATCCTATGATGTTTGAGTTAGAATTAGAAAACCCAGAACTCATGCCTGTAGAGTAATTATGATTATAAACTTATGGTACAATCAAAAAATGGAGCAGTGGCGGTGGTCACTCACAGAAACTAATGTAATGACTCAGCACACTGGAACTCAAAAAGAACTTCGTAGTGCTATGAATGATGTTGCAACAACCGTGGAGTATATACTTGACAATGAGTTAGAAGAAGAGTAATATATACATTGTGTGAAGGAAGTGCGGAAGGGGTAACTACGAAAGTGGTTGCCCCTTTTTCAATGCTAAATAATCTATAACAGAACTTATAGTGCAAATAAGATGGGTCTTTCCAGGTTAGATAATTTTCTGAAATCTTCACGCGGAACCATTCTTTATGTGAATCCAAACGACCTGGATTCAACAGATAGTATTGAGAATAAGGGTAACTCTCTTACACGACCCTTTAAGACTATTCAGCGTGCTTTGATAGAGTCGGCTAGATTTTCATATCAAAGGGGATTGAATAATGATAGGTTTGGTAAAACAACTATTCTAATATATCCTGGTGAACATACGATTGATAATCGCCCAGGATATATTCCAGATGGAACCAATAATTATAGATTAAGGAATGGTGGAACAACTAACGATCTTCCACAATATGACTTGAATAGTAACTTTGACGTTAATAGTGTTACCAATGAATTACATAAACTGAATAGTATTCATGGCGGTGTTATAGTTCCTAGAGGAACTTCTTTGGTTGGTTTAGATCTTCGTAAAACAAAGATAAGAGCAAAATATGTTCCAGACCCAGAAAATGACCAGATTGAAAGATGTTCTATCTTTAGAATAACTGGAGGATGCTATTTCTGGCAGTTCTCTATGTTTGATGCAGATCCAAATGGATCCGTATATAAAGATTATACAACAAACACATTTGTTCCTAACTTCTCACACCACAAACTGTCTTGTTTTGAATATGCAGATGGTCTTAACAATGTTGCTATCGATGATGATTTTATAAGCAATTTTGTTACTGATAGAACTGATCTTGATATGTATTATGAGAAGATCAGTCTAGTTTATGGTCAATCTTCTGGAAGAACTATTGCTCCAGATTATCCAAGTACTGACATTGATATTGAGAAGAAGATTGATGAATATAGAATTGTTGGTTCTACTGGTGTCGCTGTTGGTATTTCTAGTATAAAATCTGGAGATGGTGTCACTGGATCAACTGTATTCACAGTAACAACAGATTCCTCAGTTACTGGTTTAGAAGTCGATACTCCATTCAGAATTGAAGGAGTCACTGCTGGTGGATATAATGGTCAGTATGTTGTTTCTGAAAAAGTAAGTTCAACAGAAGTTAAGTTCAATACACAAACAATTCCAGGTAACCTGTTACCCTCTGTATTTGGAGCAACTTTGTCTCTCCAATCAGATACAGTAACATCTGCATCTCCATATATCTTCAATATCTCTTTGAGATCTGTATTTGGCATGTGCGGTATGGAGGCAGATGGTAGAAAAGCAACCGGATTCAAGTCAATGGTTGTGGCTCAGTTCACTGGAATTGGACTACAAAAGGATGATAAAGCTTTTGTTTTGTTCAATGATAACTCTCCATCAACCGGATTATATGACGATAGTTCCACTGCTGGAAACGAAACCTTAAGCAATAATTCTAAAGCAAAACATAAACCAAGTTATAGAAACTTCCATATTAGGTCTTCCAATAATTCAGTTATTCAGGCAGTTTCTTGTTTCGCAATTGGTTATGCTGAACAATTCTCTACTGTAAATGGTGGAGATATTTCTCTTACGAACTCTAACTCTAACTTTGGTGCTGTTGCACTTGTATCTGAAGGATTCAGACCTCAATCGTTTAATGCAGATGACCATGGTTATATAACACACCTTATTCCACCAAGATCTGTTCCTATTAAGGAAAAATCAATTGAATTTTTAGCAATTGATATTCTAAAAACATTACCAGTTACTCACAGTTCTATTGGTGTTGGTTCTACAGGAAGACTCTATTTGTATGAGCAGAAGAACGCTGATGTACCACCAGAACATATTCTACAGGGATATAGAGTTGGTTCAAGAACAAATGATCAATTATGTTTTGTTTACTCTGATACTACAGGAAACTTACAAGAGTATGCTTCACGTATCATTATGCCTGTTAGTGATGACTTTGCACATCATCAATCAACTAGAGAATTAAGTGCTCGTAAGACACACGCTGTTGGAAGAAGTATCGCCGGTATCAATAGTATTGGTTCTAGTAGTATTGGTGGCGTACTGAATGTTATAAGCCTTAAAGAAAATCATTCCTTTATCAATGGCGAAAGTGTTCGAGTTATGAGTGAAAATGGTCACTTACCCGATGGTCTTGATTCAAACACTGTTTATTTTGCAATTACATCCTCTTCTGGTATTTCTACAACACAAAATATCAAGCTTGCAAAAACACTTAATGATGCTATTAATGATAGTGCAATATCCTTTAATAATAAAGGTGGAGAATTATCTATTCAAAGTAGAGTAAGTGATAAGAATCCTAATGATATTGGACACCCAATTCAATATGATATTAACAATTCTCATTGGTATATCAATGTATCTCTTGCATCAACAGAAAATGCAATCTATACCAATATTGTAGGTTTAGGATCTACCTCTTTTGGTGATGCAACTCCTAGAACCTTCATTAAGAGATTGACTGATGATAGAAACTCCTTTGATAGAATCTATCATGCACGTTATATTATTCCAAAGACTTCAACATCTACTGCAAGACCTCCTATTGATGGTTATATTGTTCAAGAATCCAATACTTCAATTGGATCAACAGATGTAGAAATAGGAAAATACTATGGTACAGGTTCTCTATCCAATGCAATACAACATAGAAACCTTAGATTCATTAGTAATGCAGAATGGAATGGATCTGATACAGCAACTATCAACACTGAACTTCCACATAAACTCACGGTAGGAACCAGAGTTGGACTACAAAATATCACAAGTACAAATAATTCTGCTGGTACAGAAAAACTTGGTTTTAACAGAGAGTTTGTAGTTTCTGGTATTTCTAGTGCAAAACAGTTTACTGTTGGATTAACAACAAACCCAGGAACAATCACAAATAACACTAGTACAAGAAACACCTCTCTTCCATACTTTAAGAGATTAGATTATCCTAAAATCTACTATGTATACAGAATTAATGAGAAGAGAAAGTACATCACAGGAGAACAGGATGGCGTATATTATCTGACCTTAGTTGAAACCGCAACATCACCAACAGTTTCACCATTTAGTAATGATAGATATTCCCAACCAGTAAGAAATCTCTATCCTCAATTAGATAGAGACAATCCACAATCTGATCCAAAGGGAGCACAATCCCATGCTAAGTCTTCCTTGATTGGTCAAGTTGATATTTGTGATGCAACTAATAGCATAACAAAAACTGCGACTGATGATTATAATTTAGACACTGGTAATGAAATTGGAATATCAAAGATTGAATCTACTACAGGATCAAATCATGTTATAACAACTGATGTTGAACATAACCTAAATTCAATTGTTAATGTTTCTTTCGCCAATTTTGGTGCTAATTATGGATCACTTTCTGGTAGTGATGAAGTTTATTACAATGCAAAATTAGTAGGAACAGGTTCCTCAAGCAATGGTGTTCATGCAACAGCAAAAGTAACTGTTGGGTCAGGTGGTTCTATCACCAATCTTAAGATTATGGACGGTGGTTCTGCATATGAGGTTGGAAACACCCTAACACTTACAGGTATAACAACCTCTTCTAACCTTACTGAAGCAGCAATTGTAGTTGATAATGTTAGGAATGATGTTGGTCAAACAATTAGAGTTTCTGGTATAACAACTAGATCTCTACTACATTATAATGATGTTTATCGAATTACTGATATTCAAGCAGGTGCAGGAAGATCATTCACCGTATCATCTGCATCTACTTTTACATCATTCGCTTCATCTTTTGATGGAAACACAACAGCATCTGCTGGATATTATCTAACTGGCGAAGAGATTAGGATTAATACTTTTGCCTATGATTACACATCTGGTATTGCTACAGTAACAACTCTAAATCATCATGGTTTAGATGCTGGAAGAGTAATAACTCTTGGTGGAGCAGATCAAGAACTTTATAACGGATCTTTTGCTATTACTGAAATTCTTGACCAATTATCAGCACAATCACATTCTTTCTCTGTTAATATTGGTGTAGGAACAACTGCTCCTACGCAAACGGGAACAATGTTTGCATACCATGAAGGACACTCTGCAAACAATTCAGCAATGTCTGACTCTGCTGCAGAAACAATTCGTGGTAGAATGACCAACTTCTATGCTGGTATTTCCACAACATTACAATCTGCAGTTGCTAACCTTACTGATACTAGTATCACGATAAGAAATGTTGGAAGATATGATTTAAATATTGGTGATTATCTCTCTGTTAATGATGAGATAATGAGAGTTAAGACTACAACATCTACCTCTAGCGTAACTGGAAATGCCGGTACATTGGAGAATGGAGATGCGATAACAGTATTCCGTGGTGTGCTAGGAACAAGAGCATCTGCTCACGTTGCTAATACTACAATTAGAAAAGTTAACGTTATTCCAATTGAATTTAGAAGACACTCTATTATTCGTGCATCTGGACATACTTTTGAATATGTTGGATATGGTCCTGGTAACTATTCAACAGGATTCCCAGATAAGCAAGATAGACAAATCTCTTCACAAGAAGAACTTCTTGCACAATCTGCAAAGAGAGGTGGAGGTATTAACTTCTATACAGGAATGAATGATAAGGGTATTTCATACTCTGGTAATAAGAGATTGAGTACCATCACTGGACGTGAAGAAATTTTTGATACTCCAGTTCAATCCATCACTGGAGAGGACATTCTAGGCAGCGAGCGTTTGAATGTTATATCTCCTCTTGAGGGTGTTTTTGATCGCTCCATCCGTGTTGATGGTGGTAATTCTGGAGAATCTATATCACAATTCAATGGTCCTCTTGTTATTAACAATAAATTAGTTGTTAATTCTTCAAAGGGTGTTGAGACAGATAACTTATTCCTTCAAGGAGAGGCAACTGTTGCTAGAAAGTATACTGTTGGACTTGGAACTCCTACATTAGCAGGAAACCCTGGTGACCTTGTTTATAATGCAAACCCAGATCAAGGTGGTTCTGCTGGTTGGATTTATACTAGATCCAATGTATGGAGATCTTTTGGTACGATCTCTCTTGATACAGATCTTAAAGAAGATATTTTCTCTAAAGTTGGTATTGCTACCACTACATCAGGTGATAAGAGACTGTTAGTTTGGTCAGGAACAAAACAATTCTCTGTTGATGAAAACGGTGGAGTTGGTATTGGAACTTCTGCTAATGAATTTGACCTTAACGTCATGGGCAGAGTTAATATTGATGGAGAAACCCTTGTTAGTGGAGCATCAACTGTTGGAAACCGATTAGTAGTTACTAGTGGTGGTGTTCATGTTTCTGGATCAAGTACAATTCAAGGTGTTGGTGTTGCAACCATTGGAACTGGAGAAGGTGTTGGAGGTGGTGTTTCTATCTCTGCTGTTGGATCTGCAACAACTGTTTACTACTACGGTGATGGTTCTAACCTGGTTAACCTGAATGCCGACCAAGTTGGTTGGATTAGACAAGGTAATAATCTTTCATATGAAGATGTTTTAAATGGATCTGTTGGTATTGGAACTTCTATTCCAACAGGTGGAACTGCTTCTGATTTCTTACTTGGGTATTCGCTAACTGTTGGTTCTGCTGTTGTTGGTACAAGTGGAACAAGCATTCATATACATGATGATGCTCATGTTACGGGGCAGATAACAATTAATAATGGAATACATGTAACATCGGGTATCTCTACAATATTAGGCAATTATAGTATTGGAAGCACTGCTACAACAATTGGTAAAATTGTTGGAACACACATTACTTCTACTGATCTAAATATTAGTGGAATTACATCGATTACCCAGTTACGTGTTGCTGGAATTACAACAACCGAAGATCACTCTTATCTGCATAGTTTCTCTGAAAAGAGTTTAGCAGCATCCATAAGTAGTGGTATATTAACATTACAGATGAATCAGGCACAAAACTTTGAAGTCACTATATCAGAGACAATTACTAAACTTATTTTAGCAGGAGTTCCTGTTGCTACTGCAAATGATTCAAATGGATCTAGTGGTGCTAACAATTCAATGTCGTTCACCATTAAGTTTACTCAAGCAAGTGATGCTAACTATGCAGTTGATATTGATGACTTTGAATATAACTCAAGTTCAGTTGAAGTTCGATGGCCAGGTAACGTTGTTCCCACTGTATCAAGGGCAAATTCAGCGATAGACATCTATTCGTTTAAATGCTTTGATTTAGAAAACATTAACTCCGTAGGAATGTACGGAATAGTAGGAGGACAGAACTTCTCATGAGTAGAGCATACAGAGATATCCTAACACAATTAGACCTAAACGGTCCCTATATTAGAATTTCTAGTCAACCAGTTTCTATAGAGAAACAGTCTACTTTTGGGAATTCAGGTGTAGGAAGAACCGATTTTCGCAATGCAAACTTTACTGTTGTTGCTGAAGCATATTATCTAACAGGTGATAGTAAAGAAGTTGGTGCAGGAACATCTGATGCAACAGCACCAACTGTTGATAATAGTGGTTCTCTTACATATCAATGGTATGAGCAAGTAGGTGATACTCAAGATCTTTCTACTGATATTAAATTAAACTCCGGTAATGCTAATAGAAATGGCGAAACTAGTCCAGTATTAAATCTCAATAATTTACAATCTCCTTCAGATCACGCCAGAAGATTTTATTGTGCTATAGATTATATTGATTCTTATCAAACAGAACAAACTTATGAAACAGGTAATGCTGTTAATGGACCTTTCTTATCAGATACAGTATCTCTTACGGTTTTCCCTCATATCATTATTGAGACTCAACCAACAAACATAATTGGAACTGTAAATAAAGTATCTGCTCCAACAGTTGTAGCTAGATTGTCTGATGAAAGATTTTCTGAAAGTCCTACCTTTACTCTTTTAGATGGAACTGTAGTCTCCACTACAATTTTTTACAATTGGATTGAGGAGATTGGAGAAATAGATAACGTTCTTTCTGATGGAACCGTTACATCAAATGTAATTAATACATTTACAACAGAAGAAACATTAAACGATAATATTAGAACAGAAATTCTTTATGCAAGCGCACCAGTTCGTCGAAGTGGTTGGTGGAATTCTCCATATGAACCAACATTATTTGTAGGAATACCTTCTCATACGACTGCCGTAGAAGTAGAAATGGATGGCGGTGATGGTGGTGATGGTGCTGGTGATTTTAGTCTTGAGGATGGTAGATTTGTAAGTTATGAAGGTGGTAGAAGGGGTTATGGAGCATATGGTAAATTTAATTTTTCTCCAGAGTTAATTAGTAGAATTAATAATACAGATGGCGATACGCCAATGTTCTTAGGTGGTGCTTTTAGTGGTAATGGTGGACACAATGGATGGTGGGGAGGATATCGTGAAAATAATGGAGGATATACTGGTAACAATGGAGAGGGTGACGGAGGATTCTCTCCTATCGCATTGGAGCTTGACCCTGGCCCAATAGTTGATGGTATTGCGGCTGGTCCAGGCAAAGTAATAACTGAAGGTTCTGGTGGAGATGGTGGTCATGCAGGTCCAGTTGGTATGTCTGGAGGTGGCGGCGGTGGCGGCGGTGCCTCTGTTCTTTTTGATCCTATCGGTTCAAAATATCTTGCTATCTGCGGTGGCGGTGGTGGTGGTGGAGGTGGTTCTTATGAAGCATCTGGTGAACCTGGCGAAAATGGAGGAATATGGGAAGAAATAGTAGATACAACTCAAATATTTGATGCTCAGCAAGGAACAACGATAAACTTTAATCCTTTATGCGGTACTAGAGATGGTGAAACAATTAATATTGACTATGGATTTTACACCAAAACTCTTATTTCTGATGTAGCATTCACAGAAAATGTTGAACCGGATTCAACAATCTTCACTTATGAAAGAATTGTTGTAATATATGATAATGTTGTTGTTGCAGATTTAACTAAAGATACAGGCAATCCACCAACAGTTCTTTCAGATTCAACCGGTTCTTATGTGCAGGTAGGAGATACGAAGTATTATGCTTCTACTCATAGAGCAACTGAATTGGGATGGTGTGATGATGAAACATCATGTGGTTCATGCACTAGATTAGCATCTGAATCAATAGACCTTGTTAACGATCCTGCAGATATTAGCAGAAAGACTGGAGGATATGTTAATACTTTTGACGTTGTCAAAGTAACAGCAGGGGTTGGAGATTTTTCAACAATAGAACAGGTACAAGTTCTTTCTGATACTATTTTTAGATTCTCTACTCTAGTAGAAGATGAAAATACACTTGGCCCTAATCCCAAATTTGGTTTAAATGGTGGAGATAAATTTGTTGGTGATGGTGGCGGTGGAGGCGGCGGTGGTGCCGGTGCAATTTCTCAAGCTGCTGGCGGAACACCAGGAGATGATGCACAAGAAACCGAAGTTTCTAGAGTATCTGTGGGGTCTTATAGTAGACCTGGAACATCAGACACTAGAATAATCAGAGTTATAGATACAGAAACTGAAACAACAGTTGGAGAATTTAAAGCAGGTCAAACCAATAATATAGATGCACTTCAGTTAATTTCTGGTAGAGCGTATGATATTGTTAGTGATGAAGAAGATTTTGTTTCATCTGCATTACTAAGAAATGATATACAATCACAAGACTTTGAATATAGTGGAGATCCTATACTTGATGATAGAGTCAAAAATAGATTTATTAGGGGTAGAACTATTGGATATGATATATTAAATGATGGAGATGGAGATTATTTAGATTTAGTTGTTACTTTTGGTGCAGGCATTTTCCGTGTTGTTCCTAGAAGTGTTATAGTTGATGATGAACTTGTTGGTAGAAGAATTATTCAATATATCGCTCCATTAAAAGTTAAAAATGCAACTGTTGCAACTGGAGGTAAAGGAGGAAGAAGTGCCTATTGGGGTGGAACTGACGGATTAGATAGAGTGACTAATGCAGAAGCTGGAGAATCAGACAGCTGGGGTAGAGTCTCACTGAAAATGACTGTCGAAAAACCTTTTGATACTATTAATGAAGTTATCAGAGATGCTACAATTCTTCAACAAATTTCATATTCAAGAACTGCATATCCAGATTTAAATATAAAATCAAACTATGCACTTACTAGAAAATATTTTTGTAGATTAACCTGTGATATTTGTCGTCCGATTAGCACTGTTGATTCCAATACTATGACTCTTTCCATGAGACAGTTGGGAGATGGTGCTATTACTATTGAAGAAATTAGTGATAATGCTTTTGCAAATCTTCGTGGTGCTAATTTACAAAATAATGATCTAATCATTAACCCCAGTGTAAGTCCAAATAATGGTTCTGTGACTAGATATTATAGATTTTATAGCGCCAATGATTTAGATGTAGATATTAGTTTATATGGAGGAAAGGGACAAGATAGTGGAGAATATACTGGAGGAAAAGGAGGTTTTGGATACTTTAGATTGAGAATGCAGGCAAATACTGAATATGTAATTGCTGGTCTTGAAACACAAGAAGGTGGTGCTAATACCCCATTCTTATATAAGAAGGGTAGACTTATTGCTTGTGTTGGAGCAGGTGGAGATGCAGCATTGGGAAATGGTGGAGATGGTGGTGGAGTAAACCTAAGAGGAGAGCAAGGAAACAACTTTGGTGGTGGCGGTGGATATGTTACGGAACCTAATCAAGACGGAATATTTGTATTAGGTAGAACAAATTACAGTCCTAGAAGTGGCGATTTTGGTAATGATACATTTGGCCTTGAGGGTGAGGGTGGAAAAGCTCAACGATGTACCGAAGGTGATTACTATGCTGGTTGGTACGGTCAATCATCATTCTCTCCTTGTGAAGATGTTGGAGAAGTTAGATTTAGACTTGCCGATGGTAAAGAAATTGAAAATACTGCTATTTTAGATAGTGGATTTAAATCTGGTTATAACTCTAGGACAAATGGAGGATTTAGTGTCGGTGGTGGTGGAAATGGTGGATCTGGATTGATTGGAGGAAGTGCTTCTAGGTCTGCTGGTGGTGGTGGAGGAGGATCAGGATGGTCTGAAGATTCTGAAGAATTCTTTGTTAGAAGATTGCCCAATGAACGACTTGAATCATCACCTCAAGGTGCTATAACAGGGTTTAATGATGCACCTCCATACGTTAAAATTAGTAGAGCAGATGTTCTCACTGAAACTTTATTAGAATTTGTAGATTATCCTGATAACACAACAATAGAAAGGGAATTTGGTATTGATACAAATGTTGATCTATTTGAACCTCTTCCAATAATTGCTCCACCAGATGATTCTAGAATTCCTGACCCTCAAGTTACATTAACATCACACAACCTTACACCAACAACTAGAATATCTGTTAATGAAGGTCAGTCTGTTACATTCACAGTAACAACAACAGACATACCTGCATATACAACATTCTATTATGAAATATTAACTCATAACTCATCTGTAGATGATTTTGTTTTTCCTACAGACTGGCCGAACGTTTCTTCAAGACCTGATGGATCTGGAGTATTTCATAATCGAATGAGGTTTGATACTGCTCCTGTTGGAGATCAAATTCAAGGTTCATTTACTGTAACAGTAAAAGAAGATGTCTCCACAGAATTCCCTAACGAAGAAGGATTTGGTATTGCGATATATGCAACTAATGTTAGAGATACAAGAGTTCCTGTAACGATCACTCCAAGCAATAAGAATTTTATAATTGCTGATACTTCAAGATCATTCCCATCAGCAAATATTCTGCAATTAGAAGATGCAGGTTCTGTTGTTGGAAATGGTTTAACTGAAGGTCAACTTAAAACATATAATGTTACTACACAAGATGTTCCAATCTTCCCCAATGTTTATCCTGCAGGTATAACCACAGTTGGATGGCACGTTGTTCACGGCACAACATCCTCTGCAGACTTCCATAATAGTGTAGATAATGGTCAGTTTGCCTTTTCTGTTGCTAATCCCGATTCTAGTGTGGATGGAACAGGAAGTTTTACCATTCAACCAAAAGAAGATTTTGCTACAAACACTATTGAGAAACAGTTTTCTATTGATCTTTTCCACCATGATGGAACCGTTTCTAGAAGAATTTTTGATGGATCCGTTCAGAAAAATGTAATTGTGATTTCTGATACATCACAAACTCCAACATTAACATTAACTCCAGAAACAGAAACAATTAATGAGCATGGAGCAAACTTTGCTACTGGAGATTCTGTAACATATACTCTTGACACAACATTTGTTAGAGACGGAACAACTTTTACATTCAGAGTTGTTCCTGCTGTCGATGCTAGCACTCCTAATACTAATATTACTGCAACCATAGATCCAAATACTGATTTCCTCACTAATACAGGAACATTCACGGTCAATGGAACTACTGAGAGTGCTACTGGAACATTCACTGTGATATCAAATCCTGATGGCGGAAATGCAGAGGGATCAGAACACTTTACAGTGCAAGTTGTTAGAACTGGTCTTGATAGTGATACAAGTGATAGCACTGCACGATTGGTTGAGTCTTCGCAGTTATCAGTTAACGACACTGCAAACATCACTTACATACTTGATGATACTGATGGTAACACTGAGTCTGAAATTGAAGAAGGAACTGCTAAAACTTTAAGAGCGACTTGTAGATTTACATCTAATCCAGAGGTAATTTATTGGAAGATTTTCAAAATTGATGGATCTACAGAGGCAGATGCATCTGATTGGGCTGCAACATCTGGTAATGTGTCTGTTAGTTTGACTAATAATGCAGGAACTAGCAATATTGTTATCACTCCTACGGAAGATGAAACAACTGATACTGCAACACCAGGTGGAGTTACAGAGAACTTTATTGTAAAAATCTTTACAGACTCATCATTTAGTACTCAAGTTGGCGGCACATACACTGCAAAAGTTATTGATACATCAAAAACTCCAGTGTTCAGTATATCTCCAACAGCTGCTGCAACAATGATTGAAGGTAGCAGTGTTGTTACAACAGATGGTGCAGATTTTAATAATTTCACTTTGAATGTTGAGAATTTCTCTACTACTACAACTCTTTATTGGAGAATTGTAGATGAATTTGGCGATTTAGCAGATGGAAATACTGATTTTGGTTCAGGCAATGCAAATGGAACTTTTGGAAATGCTGCATCTGGAAATTATGCAAGTAATATAAGAACTTTATCATTCACACCAAGGAATGATACTAATGCTGATGGAAATAAAGCATACACTTTGCAGGCATCTAGAGAGTCTGATTTCTCTAGTACAATTGCAACCAAAGATTTTACCGTTTTTGATACTTCAAGACCAGATCCTGAATGGACTCTTGAATATAATGGTAGAGTGGTAGGAACTGATAATCGTTTTAGACGAGCAGATTTATTTGAAGGTGAAAATTCTGATGATTTTGAAATACGTGTTGAAAACTTTGTTCCTAGTCCTCCTGATGCAACAAGTATTTCTGTTGTTATTGATGTAGTTGAGAATGGTCAAACCGCGAGAGCAACAGATCGTTTTGATAGAGGAGATTGTGTTTATACTGATTCTAATAGTCAACCTGACTATAGATGGGTAGAAGAGATTATGGGAGCAGGAATACGACCTGCTACTAGAACTATAACCATGAATATTGATAGTGATGGAATATTCCGTGCTAATGAAGCAATAGGCAGTTTTAATCTTTTTCCTAACGACAATTATATTACAAATGATGATAATAATGTATTTGATATTCGTGTTTACAGCGATACATCAAGAGCAACCCGCTATCATACATTTGAGCAAGCAATAGAACTTCTAGATGAAACAAAAACTCAATATGTTGTATATTCAGATAGAAGTAATAGAGTTCAATTAGAAGATGGTGATTTAGAACTTTCCGAACAGAGTGGGAAAGCGGTTGCTTTAACCATAGAGCATACAGGAAATGCAAACAGAACCATATATTATAAATTAGAGGATGCTATCGGTGATTTTGAAGTTCTAACTGGAAGAGGTCAGAAAAAATCTGGTGATGATATCGTGGGTTCAATTCAAACAAAAGAAGCTGGACTTGGATTTGGTCATCAACATACAAGTAAAACGTTAACATCTTCAATTACTGAAGGATGGGATGCTGATTTTGGAAATCCTGCTGATTTCGTTCATCATGATGGAAGTAATAGTAATAATGAATTTTGCTCTGTACAAACAAGAAGAAGTGGTTCATCGAATTCAGATGCAACATTATGTTTTAAACCAATAAATGATAGTAGTAATTCAGAAGAAGACGATGATGGTGATGAAACATTTATTTTAACATTCTACGAAGATAGTCGTTATCGTAATCAAATAAGTTTTGAAGAAAAGACCTCTGGTAGTGAAGATGAGATTGAAATAGTTGTAAAAAATGACACAGAATTTAAAATATTTGCATGTACTGATAATAGAGCATATAATTATCAGGATCCATCAGGGGAGGGTATAGTAACAGATAATACAACATGCAACTTTACACCTGGTGCTGGATATGCAATGGTACCAATTTTTAGACATATTTTAAAATCAGAATATGTCGTTGGCGGAGCTACGCCGCGACCTGATCTACCATTTCACAAATATAATCATTATAGTGCGAGTAGTCAGATTCCAGGTATGGCTGATGCATGGAGAGCACAACAACAATGGATCAACCAGTACATTGGGAACCAACCCTATTGGGACTATTATGGTGATGACCAAGGAACTGAAGGGGGTCAGAATGCTGATGGAAGATCTGAGTTTACCAAAACCGTAAAGTTCTATGCTCAAGAGGGATATGGTGCAGTGTTTTATGTTTTCCCTAAGAATGATTTCCCCAGAAAACTAAATGGTAATGGTTATGGACAGTATGTGAGATGTATTTCTGAAAATTCTAATGTTGCTATCTATTCGCCGGGGTCCGCGCCAGCAGGTGGGGATGGATATGCAAGACAATATAGAGTAGATCCTGGTCAGGATAGATTTGCATTTAAAGGACCTAAATATCAGTCCGCTCAGGCCGAACCGTCTGACTTGGGTGTTGATTTTAGATCAGATCTCATCAATGGAACCCAATATACTTATTCTTCTGAAAAATATGCTAGTGGCGAAACGGGTGCGCGACAATTATTCTCTGATAGCGCAAATTTAATAGTCCCTTTGTATCAAACTAGTAGTAGGAGAGGTCATCCTGACCCCAATTTCCTTACTACTAGAATAGATGAATATAATAGAGTTCTGAGTGATACAGGACTTAAGGCGCGTGGAAGGGGGCATGTTTTCAATGTAGTACTTCCCAGCTCTGGAGCCAATAGCGGCCAATTTGGTATTCAGTATTTTAACTTATATAATAGTGAATCAAGTGCTGGAAGATACGGTGGCGGTGGAGAACTTGGAATGCGATGATAATAAAAGTTATAAATAAATAAAGAATAAGTATCGCGGGGGAGAGTGAACCCGAATGGCAATCAATAAGAACTTTGTCATTAAGAATGGTATTGAGGTAAAGACTAATCTTTTAATTACTGATTCGGATAACACCCGAGTTGGTATTAATACTGCATCTCCGGATTATACTTTACACGTAAATGGTGGTATTGGTGGAACAACTGCATATTTAAGTGGAGTATCTACTTTTGTAGGATTATCTTCATTCCCTGGCGGTATAAGTGTTGGTAGTGGTGGGGTTGAAATTGCCTCATCTGGAGACTTAACGGTAGGTAATGTTGATGTTACCGGAATAATAACTGCTTCTACAGTAAATGTTTCCTCTGGAGCAACATTCCAAGGAGAAGTATCTGTAGCAGATAAGATAATTCATTCAGGTGATGTTGATACTGCAATTAGATTTCCTAGTGCAGATACATTCACTGTAGAGACTGCTGGTAGTGAAAGAGTTAGAGTAACTTCTACTGGTTTAGTTGGTATTCAAACCGGTACAGTAAGATATGGTTTAGATGTTGTTGGAACTGCCGGTATAGACTCTGACTTAATTGTCGGAGGTGCTTCTACATTTACTGGTGCTGTTGATGCAAACGGTGGCGCAACAATTGATAATGTACGGATAGGTGTTGCAGGTGATAATGAGATTGATACATCAACTGGTAATTTAACTCTTGATTCTGCTGGAGGAACAGTTACTATTGATGATGACCTCTCAGTCACGGGAGTTTCGACATTCACAGACACCACAAATAACACTTTAGGTAATGTTAATACTGGAGGTGTTCAACTTGATGGTGGTTTAGGTGTTGCAGGTAATGTAACAGTTGGTGGAGGAATATCAGTAACAGGCAATTCTTGGTTTACAGGAATTGTTACTTTTGCTGCTGGAACAGATGGTACTATTAGTATTGGTGATAGTACTGGAGATAATGTTGTATTCAATGCAGATATTGATTCAAACTTTATTCCCGATGATAATAATACATATGATTTAGGTTCTTCATCACAACAGTGGAGAAATCTATATCTTAATGGACTTGCAGAATTAGATGATGTAAATGTCTCTGCAGCATCAACATTTGGTGGATTAGTTGATATCAACCTTGGCGCAAATGTTTCAGGTGGTAGTGGTTTAGTAGTAAGTGCTAATGGACTTCAAGTTACTGGAGTTAGCACTTTCGCTAATGCCTTAGATGTAAATGCTGAACTGGATGTTGACGGACAGACTGATTTAGATACCCTGCAGGTTGCTGGCGTATCTACATTTTCTGCTGCAATTGACCTTAATGCAGAACTGGATGTTGACGGACAAACTGATTTAGATAATTTAGTTGTTGCTGGTGTAACTACTACTGGCGGTTTACTTGATATCAATGCTGGTGGACAGGCAAACACCTTTAAGGTAGAAGATCTCACCGATAACCGTGTTGTTATTGCAGGAACTGGTGGTGAACTGGAAGATGATGCTAACTTAACCTTTAATGGTTCTACTCTTGCAGTTGGTGTTAATTTAGATGTAACTGGAGACCTGGATGTTGATGGGCAAACTGATTTAGATAATTTAGTTGTTACTGGTGTTTCAACATTCTCTGCTTCAATTGACCTTGATGGTGAACTAGATGTAGATGGACAAACTGATTTAGATAATTTAGTTGTTGCTGGTGTTTCAACATTAACAACTCTAAAAATAGGCACTACTGTTGGTATCACATCAATTGTTGATGAAGATACAATGGTATCTGATAGTGCTACTGCATTGCCTACACAGCAATCAGTTAAAGCATATGTTGATAGTCAAGTAACTGCACAAGATCTTGACTTTATAGCAGATAGTGGTGGTGCCCTTGCTATTGATTTAGATTCTGAAACTTTAACTGTTGCAGGAACAGCAAATCAAATACATACCACTGGTGTAGGAAATACTATTACGGTAGGTCTTACAACCGATGTAACAATTTCTGATAGTTTAACTGTTACTAATGATGTGATAGTTAGTGGTGGAGCTACCATCACTAAAGCACTGAAGGTTGGGACTGGAGGGACTACATTAACAATCGATCCCGACAATTCAACCTTTGCTATTGGTTCAAATTCAGAAAACGTAACAGCAACTCTGAATGGAGGATCAATTCCTTCAATCGGTCTTGTTATTGCTCTTGGTTCATAAATACACTTAATACGTAAAAAACGATGGCAGAAGCTTTTTCAAATAAATTAGCAAGAGCAGCAGGAATTGTGACAACTAGTGCTGCCGGTTCTATTGGTATTAACACTAACCTTGTTACTGGTATTTCCACTGTTGGAGTTGCCGTTAGTGATTTAGTTGTTAATGCAAATTATATTTCTGGAACAAGAGTCACAGCGATTGGGGCAAATTCAACCATTGTAGATAGGGATTCAACGAATTCATCTGCAGCAAGTGCTCAATCAGTAAAATATCTTGGAGTAACAACAGTATATACCTCTCCTGCATCAACTAAAAGTATCTTAATTGGAGGCACATTTGCTAATAATACAGATAGTCAAGTTGAACTAACTGTTGAGGTATATGATGCAACTGAAGGAGTTGGTATTGCGATTGCAAGTAAGATTCCAGTTCCTGCAGGAAGTTCTTTCGTTATATCTGATACTGGTAAGACAGTATTAGAAACAGCAGATGAATTGAGAGTTTATTGTGATACGGAAAATGCACTTGATGTTAGTGTAAGTATTCTCACAGGAGTTAGCTGATGGCGGATCGTAGCGGTTATATTGGAAGAGCACCAGGTGACTCTTCAATTATTGTTGCAAGACAAACTCATAGTCCAACTGGTGTTCAGACGGATTTTACTTTTGCTAGTGGGTACACCGTTGGATATATTGATGCATACCTAAATGGTAGTAGATTAATCAATGCAGAAGATTATACTGCTACAGATGGAACAACTGTTGGGTTAACATCTGCTGCTAACAATGGAGATATACTTGAATTAGTTGCATATAAAGCATTCAACCTTGCTAATGTTGCTGAATCAACAGGCAATTTTTCTGTAGGAAATAATCTTACTGTCACTGATGATCTAACTGTATCTGGTGATACAACATCTATAGTAAACATAACAGGAACTGCAGGCACATTTACTAATTTAACAGTAACTGACCAGTTTACTGGTAATGCAACTGGTACTGCCGCAACATTTACAAAAATTACAGCAATTGACCAGTTTTCAGGTAATATATCTGGTATTGCTGCTACATTCACTGGTCCCGTAACTATTGGCGGAACATTAACGTATGAGGATGCAACCAACGTTGATTCTGTCGGATTAGTCACAGCAAGAACTGGCGTCAGAGTTACTGCTGGTGGAATGGTTGTCACTGCCGGTGTATCTACTTTTGCTGCAGCTCTAGATGTAAATGGTGAATTAGATGTTGATGGACAAACTGATTTAGATAATTTAGTTGTTGCAGGAGTCTCTACTTTTGCTGCAGTAGATATAAATGGTAGTGTTCTTACCTTAGATGCTGACGGGGATACCACCATAACTGCAGATACAGACGATCAGATAGATATCGCATTTGGTGGTAATGATAGATTAACATTATCGACTGGTTTGATTGATTTAAAGAACGATGGTTCTCAATCAGCAATTAGATTATATTGTGAGAGTTCTAACGCACACTATGCTGCATTACAAGCACCAGCACACTCTGCTTTTTCTGGTAATATAACATTAACACTACCAGCAACAACAGACACATTGGTTGCTAGAACCACAACTGATACTCTTACTAATAAAACTCTTACATCTCCCAATATTTCAACTCCTACTATGACTGGTGGAGTTGGTATTGCAGACTCCATATTCCATACTGGCGATGATAACACTCAAATAAGATTTCCTGCAGCAGATACATTTACTGTAGAAACTGCTGGTAGCGAAGCACTTCGTATAACTTCTGGTGGTTTGGTTGGTATCAACACAACTCCAGGAACTCTTTTTGAATTAAAAGGTGAGAGTGGTAAAGAAGCAGATATCACATTCAATAGACAACCAGTTCAAGGCACTAATGATGGTGTTATTGGTCAGTTGTTATTTGAAAATGCTACAGATAGTGTTGCACAAATCTCTGTAAAACGTGAGTCTGCCGCAGATGATGCATATTTCCAATTTGCCACTCAC
>Ga0181410_1000057_pt1 | contig 42111 bp, 39 predicted proteins | sample 33SPOviralmetaG_FD_130112 | JGI IMG/M metagenome (GOLD analysis project Ga0181410, IMG submission 130112) | Marine viral communities from the oligotrophic San Pedro Time Series (SPOT) site, San Pedro Channel, CA, USA - 33 SPOT_SRF_2012-06-20 | ecosystem: Environmental > Aquatic > Marine > Strait...
ATAGTGTTACCAACTATATCCTGTACTACACCGCTTTCACCTAGTGCAATTTGTACTTCATTTCCTACCTCAAAATTGAACTCTTCTTCCGTGGAATTTTTTTGCAAATCCTCCAAAAGGTTTTGTTGCTTTACTTGTGTTAAATCTTCTGCAACAGGTGTGCTATCATCAAAGTTATCAATAGGTTTCTTGGGACCTTTTAGTGCCCCGATCGCAGTAAATTGTACACCGCCAACCGCACCAAGGACGCCTGCATCAAATAGCCTGTCAATCTCTTGCCCTGACAACTCAAGCTCCATGCCTTTGCCGTATTTTTCAGCGGCAACATTAATGAACTCCTGCATGGCTTCCGTGCCACCCTCAACAAATAAGCCTTCGGGTAGTCCGAGTAAAAGTCTCTTAAGATAGTCTTCTGCAACTTCTCCAGTTGCGCCCGTAAGCTTTCCGAGTAATGTCGCGGCTCCTGCAAAATCAAGTCCGCCTGAAACTGCACCAAATCCTATTGCTATGCTTCTCGCTTTGCTAGGATCAATATAGTCGGGGTCACTTTCTTTGAGTTTAGTGTTGGAGTACAACTCACTGTAGATTTCCCCCATTCCTAGTCCGAGCGAGGATACTCCCGTGGATGCCATTGATCCCGTAACTGCACCCTGCCTTGCTCTTTGTTTAACCATCTCTTTGAGCAATGCCTCGGCTGAATCACTTGCGCTACCTTCCACTCGTGATGAAATAGTTTTACGCAATGCATCCTTAGCTTTTTTCTTAGCTACTGCGTATCCGATGCCTCCACCCGCACCAAATGCCGCGGCTGATTCCACAACTGATGGTAATGCTTCACCGAATCCACCCGCTAAGAATCTCGCGACTTCCGCAGGATTGCTCCATCTAACATCACTAGCCCGATCAATAGTAGGTCTATCTTGCGATGCCTCCTCGGAAAGCCCGGCGGCTTTTCCCATCAAGAAATCCTCCGCACCTTCCAAGCCTACACTGCCAGCTCCAAGTCCCAATGCTCCAACACCAGTAGATGCAAGCCCATAAGCACTACTTCTTACCCCTGAAGTAAATTCGTCAATATAGCTCTGTTCGGGGTCAGGTCTGTTTTTGAGGTCTAAGTATTCGTTATGAAAATCTGAACCAAAATTTTGGGCTATTTCATTTCCTGAGAACCCTTGACCCTCGTAATGTTGCCCAAGGAAATTAGTTAACTGCTCGTCCGTATATTGATTCGGATCGAATCCGTCTCGTAAAAGCTGTTGCTTGTATAATTCTACCCTAGTGCTTGCCATTTAAAAGTCCATTGAGTTTTGCAGTATTGCTGGATCAGGAGTTAATGTACTACTTGGATTGCCTTCTGACAACGCATTAACTAATTCTGATCCCCCAAAGTACCCCAATGCCCCACCAACGCCTTTAGAAACTAGTGTTGCCGCAGGATGTGGAAGCACGGGTGCAACTGAAGCACCAAACTTTGCTCCCAACATACCCCCGCCTGCTTCAGCTAATACGTCCCCTCTGGTTTTATAATCTCCACCAGTTTCAACATTAATTCTATTTTTCTGCGCTTCGACAATTTCTGCGACTACAGCATCCTGTTCGCTTTTGCTGAGCGCAAAAAACTCTGGGCTCATCTTAAACTCACCATGCCCACTAATCTTAATAGTTGTGGGTTTTGGCTTAGGGTTCAGGTTTGTAATATCCTGCCCGTAATATAATCCGGCACCCGCCATCTTATTGAACTACTTCCCAAGATACGGCACCAGCTGTGCCTGTATTGGATGGCTCGTTGTATGCGTTAACTAATTCGTCGGTTGCTTCCAATGCCGCTTTATCGTCGGCATTTTTTAGTGCGTTGAGAAGTTCATATCCCAAGGTTGCGACTCCACCAACTTTTAAGAACTTTGCGATTCGTCCCGAAAACTTTCCTTTTAGCTGATTTGGTATTCTAGAGATTATGCCCCTTCTAGTGTCCATGACATACTTTTCCATATCCTTTGGTTTCATCTTAAGTATATCTGCCTCCGCAGGAACCGCAGAACCACTAAATTTTGCTAATTTCTTGAAGTTGTCTACCACCCGCTTGTTACGCGCAACTAGTGTCTCGCCCTTCCTGTTCATTTTAGAAAGGTCTTGTTTAACATCTTGGAATTTGCCCTTAATTGCAGGATCGGATTTTGTGGTGGCAATATCTGCCGCGACACCAGTGGCAAGTACACCTGCAGTAGTCCGAGGGTTCTCGCTTATAAGATTTGCCCCTGCGGTGAGTGCGTTACTTCCGGCATCAACCGCCGCGCCAACCAAAGATCCAGCACCTAGGGAATTTCCTGTATCCGCAGTTGGTGGTGGCACTACTGCTCCCATGTCTTCAGGAACGGGAAGACCTCCCATGTTGGGAGCTGGAAGGGATTCAGCAGTTAGGTTGTTTATGGTCATTGGAGATACTCCTGTCTTGGTCATGAAGCCCAATGCAGTTTGGTAATTTCCATTTATTTGCTTTGCCCGTTCTGAGGTTTCTGCCTTTGCCAACTGTTGAGCCTTCTCTACCATTACAGTGTATTGCTCGGTATTGGACTCTAGTGCTTGTCGGGCATATTGTAAATAGACGGGATTAAACTGCCCATCAGCACCCATCTTTTTTAACGGCTCTGCGGGTTGTTGTCCATTAAGAGACTGTTTATAGAGCTCCTGCACAATACTGTCATCCGTGTTCATCGCCGCATTATTGTAAAGCTTCTCAAATGACTGCTGGTAGAAATCTGATTGTCCATTTTGCAGAAACCACCTTGTGTGACGACCTATTGATTCACCCAATGCTTCTCGCGTGCCATCGAATCTTTTGTCAGCAAGTGCATTCAGGCTTTGTTGATTTTTAATTAATTGCTCTGCATTTGCTTTTCTGTCATCCAACTGGCGTTGTCGTGTTCTTTCCTCCAACAACTTAGCCGCCTTAGCTTGAGCGTCACGCTTTAGCTGGTTTTCTTGCATTATAGCCTGCCTCCCGCGCTCTGCGTTAATTGCATTAAAATCCCTAGCCTGTTTCCGATCTGCGTAAAAGTTTGGGTCTTGGGACACCATAGTGGGACCCCTCGCATCCATCCGCTGTCCTGTGTTCGGAATATTTAACTGCTGTCTTTGCAGAGATAGTTGTGGGCTTGTTGCGCCAAATGACTGAATACCACCTGCCCTATTTTGATTTGCGGCGCGTGCTTGCGCCATTGCTTGTAATGGATTTATCATTTTATTTTACCCAAAAAGAGTTGGTAGATCATTTTCGAATATTTGCCTTGCGCCTCCTACTATTGCTGGCGCATTACGAAATGCATTATTCCAGCTAAATCCACCGCCACCACCGTATCCGGGATTATATGGGTTTGGGTTATAGCTAGAAACTGGTGAAGGAAGAAGTCCTGTAGATGAATAAGGTGATACATTTCTAATTAATCCACCGAGAGGATCAAGTGCAGCATCAGCATAAAATCCTGGCAATCTTGCTCGTTGTGCACCAAGTCCATCGATAAGACTTGTATTCCCAAGGCGCATGTTTCGCAGGGAGTCGTATAGTCCTCTTCGGTCATCAAGTAATGCTTGATCAATACCTAAGTTACTACCCTCTGCTCCAAGCATTTGGTCACCATAGCTTAACGCACGTAATCTGTTTTGCAGATCAGCTTGTGATCCATACACATTTGCGAGACCAGGGTTAATGTCCGAAAGTCTTTGGTATCGGTTATTCCCAATATCACCCCTTGCAAATTCTTTATCAGAATAAATTCTCCCTAAATCAGCATACCTATTTCTCTCTATGTCACCCGCCCCAAATAGTTTATCGGATCCTATTCTGCCACGATCAAAGTATCTATCCCTTGATATGTCACCAAGATTAAAGGTTTTATCGGAACTTAGCTGACCCCTATTGAATAACCTATCCATGCCAATCCGACCTAAATCCAAAGCTCTATCCCCCGCAAGGTCACCTTGCGTAAATAAGTTCCTAGAATCCACATCTCCTCTTCTGAGCATACCTTCGGAGTCAACCTGCCCTCTTTCAAATAATCCTTGTGACTCAACATCACCAAGCCTAAGTTGACCCTGTGAGTCTGCTTGCCCTCTTTGCAAAAGTCCCTGTGATAACGCCTGACCACCTTCTAGTGCACCAGCTAAGTCAGCTCCGCCTCGCTCTAAAATACCTTCAGACCTTGCTCGTCCGCTTTGTAGTCCTCCCTGCAAATTAGAGTCACCTAATCTTAGCATACCCTCGGATCCGATCCTTCCGCCTTCAAATTGCTTGCCTGAAAGTATGTCCCCCATTTGTGCGAGCCTGTCTCCCCTTAAGTTGGCTAGCTCTCTGAATCTACTAGCGTCAAGCTCACTACCTCCTCTCAAGGTGTCTGCTAGTGCCGCTGTCTGAGACTGACCGAGATTTGCTCCAATCATTCTGCTTGCCATATCGGTTCCCGTGCCTCGAGTGATTCCGGTTTGGTTGAGTGCTCTTCTTTGAGCGGCGGCTTCTTGTGTTGCGTTTGCTCTTTCAGCGGCGGCTTGCGCTAAACCACCCTCAAGTCTTCCTGCTCGTAAAGCATCGTAACTTTGATCCGTAAGTGCCTCGCGCTCGTCAAAACCTCTGCCCGAGTAATCGGCTAAAGTATCGTATCCTACTCCACTAGAACCGCCCAGCGTATCATAAGCTCCTGAAATAGAACGACCCGCATCACCGTAACTACTGTCGATGGAGTCGCCAAGAGATCCATATCCTTTTGTGATTGAGTCACCAAACCCCCCGTATCCTCTATTTATTGAATCACCCAGTGCACCGAAGCCACTGCTAATAGAGTCGCCCAATGTGCCATACCCTTGGGAAACGCCTGACCCTAGTCTTCCGAAGCCTTTTGTAACACTATCACCAAGGGTTCCGTATCCTCTATCTACAGAATCACCAAGAGCACCAAACCCTCTTTTGGAGAAATCAGATCTCTGGCCATATGAGTCTTTCGTTGAGTCATAAAGTGTTCCAAATCCAAGATCAGTGTCACCAAGCAACTGGTCGTAACCTCTTCCCGTGTAATCGGCAAAGTCCCTAAAACCTTTGTCTCTATTATCACCTAAATAGTCAAACCCTCGGTCGCTGAAGTCCCTTGCGTTATCGTAACTCCTACCCGAATAATCTGCAAGATTGTCAAAGCCCCGTCCGGAATATTTTTCCAACTCATCATAACCTTGGTCAGCTAAACCTGCTTGAGTATAAATCGAGTCCCTTAGAGCATTCGCATTACGATCTCCAGCTGCTAAAACATTGTCAGCCAATCCCTGATTGGACTGTGCCGTTCTAGTGTTCAGCCCTTTCTGCTGATTTGCCAACTCCCTAAATTGGTCCTGAAATCCTGTATAGGTATCCTCCACACTACCTTCGCCCGACCCAAATATTTTTTCCGCTTCTGTGATGCCTTGGTCAGACATTTTAAGCAGTCGCTCCATGATGGGATCGAAGTCGCCCATTCTCTCCTCGGGCGTACCAATGTAATTATTTATATTGGTTCCTGTATCATTGATTCCGTCAATTATAGAGTCACCTGCACCACGCAAGTAATCGGGAAACGGATCTACATATTCCCCGCCAACCGAAAAACCTTCGAGATAATCAGGGTCACCTGGTCTAGCTAAATATTGTTGCATTTTAGCTGTATCAGATGGGTCAATTATCCCTCCTTTGCCTCTGCTTATCAAAGAACTAGTTAAGGCTCTTTGGTTTGCCAAATCCATATCGCTTGATCCCGATGATGCAGATGCACCACCTCCATCTTGCGCACCTCCTGCAGTGCCTCCTGTTGCTCCCTCTGTTGTTCCCCCTGCGGTATCCCCTGTGGCACCTCCCGTAACACCTTCGTTAGTGTTACCATCAGGCACGCCTTCACCGCCTGTATTTCCTCCTGGGTCAGTGTAATAGGTTTTTACTGTCCCGTCAGGAAGTGTGTACTCAAATGTGCCTTTTCCTTCTCCTAGCGCAGCCTGTCTTTTGGCGTCAAAGTCTACCCTTATGTCTTCGCGCATTTGGGCAATGTCTTCTCTTTGCTTTTGCCTACCACTTGTGTCCCCAGAGTTGTTTTCGATCGTTTTATCAAGTGCTGTGACCGCCAAGCCAGCGGCTGGATTTACTAAACCGACTGCTGTACTTAATGCATCATCTATAGTCGCATCACTTATTCCAAATGTTTTGGATGAGTCAATTCCAAGTATGTCGTCTGTTACTTTAAGTGCGGCACCACCAAGCAACGTCTTTTTCTTCATCCCAAGAAACTTGTTGTCGTCTATGCCTAATACGTCATCAACAATTTTCTTTTTTATCCACTTAAATAAGCCATAAGATTGCACTGACTCCATTTGTTCGTCTGCCGAGGGTATAATGGTGTCCCCCGACCCACCAAGTTTTTTCAGTATCTCGGCTTCTAGTGGATTAATGTATGCAATACTCTCTTTTCCAAATGGACCATCGACAGGTGCATTTTTGTTAAGTACTTCGGCTGCTTTTTGTAATTGGTTCATGCTATTCTGTATAGTCTAATTGTTTCATATGCACTTGGATCATCATACAACGCACTACCTGGATTTGCGTGTTGCACGCTTTTAAGCTTACGACCTTCTATGTAGTTTGTAAACCCTGGAGGCACTCGACCTGTTCTCATGTAATTGTTTTGCACATCAAGTGAGTTTAAATTGTAGGTATGGGTTGAACCACTACTGCCACCCCAAAAAGAATCGCTCCATCCAAATAAACCCCCGCTTCCTGGAGTATTGTGAACAATGCTTCGGTTATCAGCAACTGGATCAATATCAAAAAGTGCACCTACCCCACCAGCATTTATGTTAAAACCATTCGCAAAATTTTCAGCAAAGTTTGGGCTAAATAAATAGTCATGAATATTGCTATTTGCCGAACCCACTAACACTGATGTTTGAGTGTATCCGTGCCATAAGCTGGGTAACCACAGAAAAGGTCCTCGGTTTTGTGCTCTTGTGGCATCCTCTGCAGTCATTGAATAGCCTGATGCGTCTAATCCAAATCCAAATGTATAATTTTCCAATTTATTCGATATTGTAGTGCGACCATCAAACCATACCCAAGGAACCTGCGAGTAAGCTACGCCGACATTGTATGAACCGGCAGAAGAACTGCTTGTATTTGGATTACCATCAGTCCCGTCGTTTTTGTAAACAAACTTTTCGTTTGGTGTTGAATCTGAGTTAACGTATAGATCAGTCCTGAACTTGCAACCCGGTGAACCAACGCTTCTATACCCTCCGTATAACCCTGGCACTTGTTTTAGATGCCGACCGTTCCAAGTTGGGCGCAGGGCTATTACGCACCACTGGCCGTACAGCTCGATATTTTGCTGAAATGCCCAATAGGTGCATCCTGGCGTAAAAGCGCGTGCATGGAAAAACTCAGAATTATTGGTAAATCTTTCTGCGGGAGTATAAAATTTGCCTAGTAGTTTAGTGCCATAATCAGACTCCCATCCAAGCCTTTCTGTCCTTTCGTTTGCATGGTAATCTGTGCTACTTATAGTGGCTGAGGGAAATCCTATCTGACCTTCGTTAAATGGCAGTAAATGCATAGCATCATAATCAGTATATAACGTCAGTTCGCCCGTAGACTGACTTTCGTTACCAACTACATTTTCCGTTACATACGGCACATAGGATCGATTGCTATATACATTATATGCTTCGGTTGGTATATCAGCATATGATGTTTTTGCTTCCGACCTGCAAGATACTACACTCGTCCCTAGATCGCTATTTATTGATGTATTGTCGGAGCGTATTTTGAACCGAGGCATTTGCTGTAGCACCTCTATTCCCCTTGCATGAATGTTTTCAGTAAATAAATCTTGAGATATAGCAGTCGATAAGGTTCTTGTATCAGATTGTATGCTATACTCAGTCGCACTTCTGCCTGTGTCATCTATTGTAAATTGCTCTTGTTCATGAACCACTGTTGTGCCATCAAGAATCCGGATGCTAATTTTACATCTACCCGGAAACCTTGAAAGTTCACTAGGGTAAAATACGAATGGACCGCTCTGGTTTGAGATAGTGTTAGTGACTGTCTGAGGGGCTTGTACAGGTGCTTGCCCTGGATCGCTTGCAGTCCTTGTGAGCACCCATGTCTCACCTAATACTCCACTTGGCGTTTTGGGGATGGATCCCGTGTGAGGGCTTTTATTGCTATCCCTTGATTGATAAGGGGCTGATTGTGGAACCCAAGTTAATGTACCGCCGACCGGAATTTCCTCTTTAACCGCAACCTCTCCATATACGGATACATTTTCACCACCATTCACGCCAGGATTTACAGTTAAACTGAAAGATAAGTATCCGTTCCTGTGCGCATATACTGTAGGGTACAGAGTGTGACTATAAGTACCTAGTCTTCCCCAGCCTCCCGTTATCAGAGAAGAACTAGCTGTATCAAGGCCAAAATGCGTTGCGCCTAATATAGAAACAGCTTCTGATGCATTATAAAACCGTACTGGTGACATATTACTCGATTCGACACCATCCCTAGTCAAAGTCCATTGTGTTCCCCTTGGGTCAAATGGCGTGTATATATCTTGCCCAATATCTCTCTTTGCAGACTCAGCCCATCTGTTTGCCGTTGCATCAGGATACGTCCCTTTTGGGTAATCCAAGAAATCGTAAACTATTTCTAATTCGTAACCTTTGTTAAAATATGTTGTATTTTCGGGAATTGTGATTTTCCATCCATTGCCCTGCGTTGCACTACCAGCAGTCCCAGCCCAATAATGGTAAAGTGTTAAATCTTGATCACCTGTAAATTCGGCACTTGCTAAAGATCCCGTATATGAGGTGGTAGTAACACTTGTCCATCGTGGACGATTTAAAGTTTCGTATTTTCCGCAATTTAAAATCTCATGGTGATCGAGCCAATGGTTTGCAGAATACACAAAATCACCAGATGCATCTTTTCTCCTTACGGCTGTCCCCACTTTTACCGACTCTAAATTAATTGTGTCGGTCCCATTTGCATCTGGCTGATCAATTCCAGCTACCTTCCAATCTAATATACGTTTACCGTTATATGTGTCATTATTACTAGTAAAAGTGACTTTGGTTGCTTCTATGTTTAGTTTTTCACCTGATAAAAGAACCGCACCTGTGTATCTCCTGTTGTAGAAACGGCTAGTAATAGGTTGGTATATTTCCCACCAATCATAAGAACTGTTATTCGACGGAGGATCTAACACACCGTTTCTATCAGCAAGTTTATGTATTTTGAAATAAGAAGGAAAGTCTTGTATGCCTTCCATATTCACTGTTGAGGGAAAAGTTGGATCTAGCAATACCCAATCACCTACTTGAGGTGGGTAATAATTATAGTCACTAGTATTAAAAATTCTTTCTACCTGCCTTTCGTGTATTATGTTTTCTAAACCTCCTGTGCCACTATTAAGCTCCTCTACTTTTTCGGGAGTAAAATAGGTAAAGTCAGTAATGGGAAGCCGAGCTTCAAATATAGCATATTCTGACTCCTGCATACCTGTGGCATCAGTAATCAACTCAGATAGCGTTTTAGTTCCATCAGCACCATCCAGTAAGTTATAACCCGTAGACCCTGGTAGGGAATTTCCGTTGGGCGCAACAGGTAGGTAGGCTTGTCTCCTAGTTTCTTCTGTTGCGTTTTGTATTTGTGAGTTACCGTTCTTTTCGCTTATTCCTGCATTCCACTGGACAGGATTTCCCCCCTGAAAGTCTACCCTATTAGTGTACTCGTTCATTGGCGTGTTAAGCCATTCATTTACGCTGTAATCAAATCTCAGGTAGGACTCGCGGTAATATCTTTTTTGGAAATATACTGTTTGTAGGTCCCCAATGACCGTAAGATCACCAACTTTTTCGTTAACAAGGCTAACAACAGTTGCCGGATCCGATGATGATTTCTTAAAATTATACCAATCGTCTGCGTGGTATGTCAGCTCCATTGGAAATATGGAATCTACATTAAGTAACTCACCTATCTGTCCTCTTGTAAAATAATTGCTTGAGCCATTGCCGTCCATGCCGTTAGGCAAACTTGCTGTAGCGTTCTTTTGTGCCTCAGTGAGTTCTTCTACCTGTGAGTTCCAGGCAGGATTATACACATAGGGTAAAGTGTTAAATAATACAAAGTCGTCGGTTTCAGCAGATTCCAGGCTCGCATTTTCTGTAAGCCATTGGGTGAAATTACTGCGGTAACCATCATCAAAAGTTGGTGTTGTTATCTTTTCCCATATTAAGACATTATTAAGGAAGAGCTTTTCAACATCATTACCTTCGTACAATACGGTCTCTAGCGTATCTAAATCTATCTCATCGCTTGGCATTACGTGGTAATGGTAAGCGTTTTGAGCGTTGCATCATATGCGAAAGTTGGCACGGTAACCCCACCGTCACCAGTACCTTGCCTACCCAATCTGAGTAGCTGTAAGACGTCGGGACTTTTACTTGTTCCACTAGCTACATACTCGGTAGGCGCGGAATTTCCAAATGCAGATATATACGTGTAAACTTTACCGTCTGACTCTATCCATAACCAATAGTTTTGACTAATTTGCAAAACGCCTGCGGCAAAAATGTCATTTATACTATTTCTATTGGCTGGCGCGCACACAGGAACTTCCCAATATCCAGGATTGCTTTCCATGCCTACTCTTGAGTATTTATCCCATACGCCATCAGCGGCAACATTGTATGCGGTGTATCCGAGCTGACTAGCAAGACTTATTGCTCTTTGCACAAGACCAACATTCGCGACAACTACTAACACTGCTTGGGTGGTGGCATCGAAATCAGCGTACGTATGCTTTAGGTCATTGTTGTTATTTGCGGTTGTTATTATGTCAATATACGCACCACCCCCAACCCCGCTTCCACCACTACTTCCAGATGAACTAATCGTAATAGGCATCCAATGCCCCAATCCACCATTGTGCGACTGTTTCCACACTAAGGCTTGTCCGTCTGTGGGAACATGGCCTGTGCCTAAAGTCTGTACATCAGAGAGATCATTTATCGAAGTGGGTATCGTTAAGCCACCTGTTGCAGTGCTAATTGCGGTATCTGTCTGAGAGCTTGTGTAGTAGCCCGATAGGTCAGCACCTCCGCTACTAATTGCGCTGTCTGTTTGTGTTTTTGTGTAATAGTTTGATAGCGATTGGTGGGATGTTAAATAGGTCCCTGCGTCTTGCTTACCTGAAAGTCCCGTACTTAAGGCTGTTGTCGTGGCGTATGAACCTAATGCTGTGGTAAGCTCAGTGTCAGTTACATATTCACTCGGTATCGCAGTAATAAATCCAGTTACGCTTGGTATATCAGTCAGTTTGGCATAATCGGTAAGATCGGGAATTGCACTCGATAATGCATAATTTCCCAAGGCACTATTTACAAACTGGGTGGTTGCGTATACACTAAGATCGGCGGCGGCAGGTATATCACTCGCAGTTATAAAACTCGAAACATCAGGGATCGCGTTAGTGATCGCTTGATTCATTTGGGTTGTTGTAGAATAACTCGCCAAAGATTGATGAGAGGTGAGGTAGTTACCTGTGTTTTGTTTACCTGCGAGTCCCGTAGTTAAAGCTGATGTTGTAGCGTAGTTTGATAACGATTGATGAGAGGTAAGATAGTTTCCCGTGGGTTGCTTACCTGAAAGCCCCGTAGTTAAAGCTGATGTTGTAGCGTAACTACCCAAAGTAGTGGTTAAGGAGGAGGTTGTGACATAGCTACCAATGGTCGTGGATAACGAATTTGCGGTTACATAATCCCCAAGCGTAGTGGTAAGCGAGGTTGATGTGACATAAGGCGAAAGGTCGCTTGCTTCTAATTTTAAAGCTACATCATCAACTAATCCATTGACTGCACCCCTTAGAAGCTCGAAGTTTGTGTCTACTGCATCGTGAGTTAATGGATTACCAGCGTTTTGCGTGCGGAACTTTATCTTTGTCCCAGTTGTGGTGTAATTATGTGAATCGTCTTGACTGAGCTTTGATTGCGGCATGTTACAATGTAGTTAGTGTTACGCTAATCGTCAACTACTCAAGCGCTCTCAAGTGTTGTCAGTCTCTCCAATATACCGGCAATAGTCGCGTTTGTTTCTAAATTTGTGATATTGGATCCATCTACAGCAGGTATTTTAGCTGATGCATCTAGCTGAAGTACATTACTTGCAGAGGTTCCTACATTTTTGCTAGATGATGTTCCTAGTCCTGAAATAGTATTTTCGTTAACTGCTACCCTTGCGGTTAGATTGGTTATTTCTATCTCCACTCCAGTGGGTCCTGTGGATGCAAATCCTGCTTGAAAGTCTGCGAGCGTACCGAGTGAACTGTTATTAGCGATGGTTCCCAGCTTAATGTCACTTACAGCGAGTGGTGCCAACTCTGCCCCGATCCCTACTTGGAATCTATCGCTTGTTTCATTAAACTCTAGCTTTGCCTCCTCTGCGCCCTGCTTGCGCTCAAAAACAAAACCTGAGTTGCTTGCTTCTGTCGTGAGTTGATTTGCGCCTTTATTCAGGCGAATGATATTGTCGGCTATATCAAGGTTACTTGAGTTTACTGTGGTGGTCGTGCCCTCAACCGAAAGATCACCATGGAGAGTCGTTGTGCCATAAACATTTAATGTTTGGTTTTTTGCTGATGTTCCCACGGTCAACCCAACTGCATTCGCTTCTTCGGCGTCAGTTCCAATATCTACACCTTTTTTAAATGTGTTTTTCTCAGTCCATGTATTTACCGCACCTTTAAGTGTTGTTATTAAGTGTTCGATTCTAGAAAGAACCGCCTGACCTATCTTAAAATCATTCATGGTTATCTTGCTATTGTTGCGTCATTAATTTGTGAACCCACTTTTTTAAAAGAAGTATCTAAAAACAAATCGTTGTTTGTGGTGGTGTCTATAGATGTATGAAAAGTGACATAACTTTGCCCTGCATTTATGGCTATTTCCCACAATTGGTCACGCCCCCCAATCCAATCTATTAGCGTCCCGCCAAGATCGTATATCTGCGCGTTTCCGTTGCTTGTGTTGTATTTGTGCATCCGATATATATTACCCTCCGTCATGCCGTTTGTAGTTTGCAGGGCAATAACCAAGGGTCTATCATTTGCAGAAAAAGTATGCAGTGCGAGAGATCCATTATTTGGCGTAGTCGGCAATTCATAGGTAGAATCTGCATAGTAGAAATCTTGCTTACGCTGGAACTCAATTTTGTTGTCACCCGAGTAATGCCTGATTCTTAACCAAGTTCCTATTGGGGCGAAGTCTTCTCCTGAATTATAGCCAGTTGTATATATTGTGCCATTCTCTAATATGTTTAAGGTAAATTCGCTTGGTGAAGGAACGCTGAATCCATCATCAGTGTATGTAACTCCAATTGCTACATGCCCAGTTCCTCCGTATTGAAACTGAAAGTATCCGTCTTGACCTCCGGGTATAGATTCTACTGATGATGCCCCTGCATTGAATACAGCAGTACCTCCTATCTTTGTAATAGAGTTTCCACTAACTTCCATTTGACCGCCTGCTATTGAGCCTTGCGTAAGTGATACGCTTTCAATCTCTCTAGTGCCGTGCATTGTGTGAATCTTTAAGGCTACTAAAACTTTATTACTTGGAACGGTAACAGTTGCAGTGTTCGATACTGCGTTGTCTAAGATAACAGCCTCCGAGCTGTCATTGTACACAAAAGTGGCTTTAGTCTCACCACTCGTCTGCACGACAGGGCGATTTATTGTAACCGTAAGCGTGGTGTCCGCGGGAATAGGTAAGGCAAAAGTTTGCTGTATTACCAACTGATTTTTTCCATCAATAGTTCCATTAGCAAGTTTAGATTCATCAATCTCCCCTGAGATTACACTCCAATTATCTGGTTGTGCTTGCACAAATTCCCAGTCTACGCCTCGCACTCTTCCAAAGTTGCCCCTGTCTTCATGGTCGAGCCAAAACCCACTAGTTCCAGTAATCGCAATATGAACCCTATCCCCTGTGCCATTGATGTTATCAATTACATACAATTCATCTAATGAAAGACTTCCTTGGGTTGCTAAGGATTGGGTTAATATTTGCACTTTCCTGTCCAATGAATTGTCATTGGTGAAGGTAGAAAAGTCGTACATATTTGGAGCAAGTCCGTAATTTAAGGAGACTCGCTCTGTTTGGTTTGTTGCTTGAGCTGTGCTTGAGAAAAATATATCTGTTTGAGAGGTTGAACTTTTGGTTGCAGTTGAGTCCGTCTCGTTCTCCGTGTAAAGAGCTATTGTTTCACTATCTCCAGTACCGTCATCGTAGAGCAATATCTCACCCACATCGTTTGACCCAAATTGCACTGACAGAAAATGTGTGCCAGCTGTATTATAATAATCAAACGCGAAATTTCCATTAACAACACCTATTTGATCGTAAACATTGTCATTAGGAGTGTATTCGGTTTGCGATGTCCCGTCATCCACGGTGATTGACGTTACTTTATAATATCCAAGCGTGTCTAGTGTTTTATTAAAAGTAACGGACACATACGGGGATTGCAGTGACTCCTCCAAGCTGAAGCTAGAGGCTAGTTCCCAAGTTGTATTTTCCTCGTCAGCCTTGAATGTGCCGGTTCCACTCCAAAGGTAGTTGCCCGCAGTTCCGTTGTTCCCCCCGCCCGTTATTCCAGTCACTTGAGCAAAATCTCCTGGGCTCAATCCTTTATTTGAATGGTCCGTTAACATTACAAACCGAGTACCTATCGGATAAGTACCTGCAACCGAAGTCTCCCTGGACCACCTGTATCCACCACCTGCAGTAATGTTGAGCAATGTTATAAAATCTCCGACTTGCGTAGTTACGCCGCCATTTTCCCAACTGCTGGTCACACGCCTTACATCACCCGAGTTAATTGTATCATCGTCAAATGAAGCATTTAAAAGCTTTTCACCGCTCACGCCGATTTCGGAAATGTTAGTCCACGTAACTGGAGATGAGGTAAGGGAGGGTGGAGTTTGCGTTCCGCCGCCACCTTCAAGTAAAGCCATTCTATTGTTCAAAGCAAGTATTGCTCCGGACACCTGTTGATCAACTAATTGATTAAGTTCAACTTTAGTTGCAAATAAATTCGCAGTTCCGATACTGTCCCTAACGCTGATCCCCGCATTGTAAAGAATTGAGTTTGTATCTGGCATAAGTAAATATAATTATAGTGTTACTAAGAAGGCAATTTGAAAAGAGCTTGCACGAACCTATTGCTCACCATGGAAATAAAGGTTTCCGAGCTTGATGGATCATCTACTCCTACACCAACCCACTGATCAAATTCATACCCGCTGTCAGGTGTAGCCGTAATTGTAACATTTGTGTTAATATTGTATTTTTCGGTACCTCCCTGTGCTGTGGTTTGCGTTCCTGTTTTTGCGACCGACCCATTAGCTCCCGCAGTAGCAATTAGAGCGCACTGTTCTATGCCGTCACTCATGCCCGCCAAGAAGTTTTCATACGCAACTAGTTCTTCTGCTTTTGCTATTGCTGCATTGTATATAATTCCCAAAACAACAGAGTCATATTGCGTCGGTATAACTGTACCTGCGTGTACCAGGCTTCCGCGCATTTCCGGATTAATTAGCCCCGATCCTGACAAATAGCTTAATTCTGACCACCTACTCCTTCCGTCGCCAAACTTAATCATCTCTACCGTAGTGTCCCAGCCTGGCTCTGAAGCTAAAAGTATAGGGTCATTAGACTCCCACTCTTCTGTGGAGCCCTGCCTGAAGGTTAATCTTGCGGTTACAAATCTATTCGGTGCTGGCATCTGTATAGTTGGTTAAATTGAATAAAGGTTACCCCTTAGCGTTGATAATGAAACTTTGGTTGTATTGAGAGCCTCTGATGTACTTGCAAGGCTTGCACGCGTACTGTTGAGAGCCTCTGATGTACTTGCAAGGCTTGCACGCGTACTGTTGAGAGCCCCTGATGTACTTGCAAGGCTTGCACGCGTACTGTTAAGAAGAGTCGATAAACTATTAAATTCTTCTTTGAGTAGGGATATTTCTGCAATCAATGCGTCATTGTTGGTCTGAGTAATATTTGTAACATTAGAAACTTCTTGCGTGATATTATTCTCTATATCCAATTTTTGCGTAACAATGGTTTCCGATAAGTCCGTTTTAACATACTTTTGCAGTTGGTCATCTAATCTGCCCAAGTTTATCCTAACCTCCTCCCACCACTCACTAAAAGTGGTGTCAAATTTTCTGGTGTCTTCGTCTTTTTTGGGCAGTGCATCGTTTTCAGGAAACGATGGTTCAACGGTACGCTCAAATGGTCTTACTTTTAATCTCATCCCTGACCTATAGATTGAGTTGTTGCCCTGGTGTTAATACCGCTAACTTCGAATGTTCTTCCAACTAACTTAATTGGGTTGTCTAGGACCACTAAGTCGCTTTGAACTGAATAGTAGCTTTCTACCTGTACGTTGCTTTCATCTGTCCGGCTTTTTATTTCCGTATATCCTGTGTCTACATAAAATCCGCTGTCTTTTGCGTATTCGGGTAAAACGCTAATTTCGTCCCTCATGTAGGGCGCCCTCAAATATAGAGGTATCATGTTTTCATCGCGTAACTCATTTAGTGTTACAAAGTCTTGAGTTATACCGTTTAATGTGCTCATAGTCTCAACATTTTCAGTGCCCTGTGGTGCTGTTGTTGTACTAATCCTAACCCGTATTGGAGTTACTCCATACTTACTGGACAGTTCTAAAACATAGGATCGCACTTCTTTATCAGAAAAACTATTACCAAAATCTATAAGACCACTTCTGATTTTAGATATGTAACCATAACCCAATCTGTTGTATATTCTGTAGGGTTCAGTTTCTCCGTACAGAGGAGGTCCATAACCATAGCGAACAATTGCTCCTCCGTATTTGGGATCCTCTCTCCACTGCGAACCAATGTACATAGAGGATTCATCTTCTGCTTGATGGACTCCCATTATGAACCACATTTGCTCAGGGCCAACTCTATTGCTCTTAGGCTTTCTTATCGTAGTGCAGGAAGTAAATGATGCATCTATTTGTGAAAGTGTATTATTGATATAATCGTATGCTATCACGCCCCAATCGAGCACGGGTTGACCAACCATATTACCATTCTCATTCGTGGCTATTGGTTGATTAAGGTCATCTATTAGTTGCCCTTGCGTGTTCTTTTTATAGCCTAGCGGGCAATTAATAAATATTTCCCTGGTGACTGGATTATCTACAGTGTAAACATACTCGGATAATTCTGGTGGCACCATTTGCCAAAATGGTGGTCCAAGCTCAAAGGTATCTACGGGTTTTGGCTCTACTGAGGAACGATTAATATTATAAACTCCCGTGTTGCCCATAAACAAATGCATATTTCCTGAAACCTGTATAATCGTATTTCTGAAGTCTGCGTTTCTTCCGCCCGTATATCTCGGGTCTACGGCATAGGGCTGGATTGTGCTATTTGATCGTGTGAGAAAGAAAAACCCTGAATCTCGGTAAACAACCAATTTGTCCGCCAATTCTTTCATCTTTAGAATGCGCGTACCGTCCTGTACAAACTCTTGGAATGCGGCAGGCTTTCTTATCTGCTCGGCGAACGGCCTGAGCACCATCGGGTAAGTTCCCTCAGGCAGTTCCGTTCCGCTCGTTGGATCCAAAAGCTTGATGTCATCCTCGTCTTTATCTACAAATCTTAAAGTTTTATTTGCCTCAACTTTGAAGAATATACCACTTGTTGAGATCATGCTTATCATTTGCGCCAGCACTTCTGATTCCGTAAACCCTCCGTTTTCTTCCTCTGCATTGCCGGAAAATCTAGTGGGAAATTTAACCCCAAGGGCTTTTACTGCATCTACCTTTCGCGCAAAATCAAAGTCTTCATTGTCATACTTTATTGCACCAATGGTGTCTAGGAATATCCCTACATGGTCGACGCCTGAGTGAATGCCATACTTGTACTTCTGGAACATACTACCATCAGTATCTATCGCAAAGTTTTTAGTGTATGTCATCTTGTAGGAACCATCAGCTCCAATCGTAAGCGTGCCCTCTAAACCTCCTGATTCTGCGATAACTACATTGTTGGCTTCTATGCCTGTATTAAAGAGCTTTGGGTCACCCTCCGAGCTATAAATCATCCTGTACTGGTAGCGTTGTATTTGCACATCTCCTTCAGCGTAGAGAGTGGATGCGGTTATTGTTCCGTATGGGTCACTCTCCCCAAACCATTCGTCATACCCAGCACTTATCATTGTGAGGTCTCCGCAGAATAACCTGTCTTGGAAGTTTGATATAGTTCCCACGGATACTACACCATTTTCCCGTAAGCCATAAAGTGGATAAGCTTGATCGTATTCACTTTTGTAAACAATCGGTAAATCGACCCCGTTGTTAATTATTAAATGGTTTTGTATTTCTGCAAATTCCCATCTGTATGCGCCACCCTCAAATGGATCCTTTAAGGTTCCGTCGGACTCCTTGGCATCCATGTGATTAGTAAATGTGTAGATCAACTCCCAAATAAAATCATCTGCTTCGTTTTCAAAATAGTCAGGGTCAAAAGTTAATGTTTCAGGAGCGTCTTGACCGTCTTCGGTTGCATACTCCTCAACGGGGTTTGCGTTCAATAAGTCTGTGCCATAATCAATCGCAAATCTTTTGTCGCCCGTGCTTAACCTATATACTTTTGCTCCTGCTATCGCAATGAGAACGGGAGTTCCATCTGTTCCCGTAAACTGATGCAAACCGCGAATCGGCTCTGCACTATTAAGGGCATCATCTGAGCCTGATGGATTAAATATATCCCAACCTTCCCTTCTGAGTTCTCCATCCACCTCTCTTCTAAAGTTTATTTTTTCTGTATAATTTGCCGATGAAGTAAGGAAGTTTTTCTCGTCAGATATAGGAACATCATCAGATGCAGACCCAATCAAGGCTCCACCCTGAGAGGGGTGTATGGTAATATGCTTATACCTTTTCCTCGCCATTACTCGTCTATGCAAATAACGAGTACGGCATCAACATGACTGTCCGCTCCTCCATCGCAATTTACTTTAATAAAACTATCTCCATCTATTAGGGGCGAACTAATCGTAGCTGAAAAGACAGTTCCCGCAGTGGTACCGTCTGGAATTTGTATCTGTGCAATCATTGTGCCCGTGTCTTTATAAGCAGTGAACCTAAGAAAACCGCTAGTAGAAGCGAGGGTGTCACTTAATACGCATTGCATCTTAGTTACAATACCTTCATTTGGAACGGGAATATTTTTGTCTTTGTTAACCGTTGTGTTTGCGAAATCTAAACTTAAAGTTCTAGTTCCTAATACATCTAGTGTCATTGGCATCCAGTGACTATGAGCTTGATTCCACGCCAAGACCTGCCCCGTTGAAGGTACATGGCTCATTTGCCCGCTAAATGTCAATTTGAAACTTACCACAAACCCCGACTCATAAGTACGATCCGTAATCGACCACCCATCATTTAAGGTGTTCATTATATCATCGTCGTCGTATGCCACCACGTCCTTCTTGCCTTCAGCATTTAAATTTACCTGAAAGACCCTGCTGTGGCCATACGCACTATATGCTCCGTTGCTAGTTACATATTGACCCTTAAAGTCGCCGTATACCCTTGAGCCCGTATCGTAATCAAATTGCAGGGTTCCCGTGAACTCGGAAGTTGCGGTAATAGGAAAACCTCCAGCAGTTTGAACATCAGTTAGTTCATCTATTGAGCTTGCACCAAATGATGTGGGCTTTCCGGTAATGTCGCTCCATGCGTGAGTGTGCGTAGAAGGTGCAAAAGTTGAAGGTACATCGGCGAGCGAGTTGTAGCTAGCCACCCAAGGTAAACTCTTCCATACGGTGCTGTCAGTTTTTACATAAAGATTGCTAGTGTCGTAAGCAATATCACCTATTGCGCCATGCGAGTCCGCGCTTGTGGGTGAATATTCATATCTAGCCTGGTCAAGGTAAAATTGTATTCTAGTGTTAGTCTCAGATTTAGTGTAAACATCTAGATTGCTGAGGTCTATATTATGCGGATTATCAGCGGCAATGTGTCCATTAAGAAGTTCTTGGAAGTTTATGTTTGGAACATTACTTAATCCTACGGTTGCTTTTGTTATTGAATGGGGATTGCCTGCCGCAATGTGATTCGAGTAGCGCGTGTCCAATAATTCTAGTGCATCTTTTTTTGCTAGTGTGGAGCTAGCCTGTGAAAAGATTTGGTTAACCGAAAGATTCTCGACATTACTAAGACCAACTTGCTCTTTAGTAACGCCGTGTGGATTTGTTTTTAGATTTGAGTGATCCGTGACAATCAGGTCGGTTTGACTTTGCGTGTATTTATCTAGATCCGTTATATCCGACTCATTGTGCGTGTGGTTACCTAGTGCATCTTGCGTGCTTGTGAGTGCATTTTCAAAAAGATAAAAATCGGTTATTTCGGAGACTGTATGCGTATGCTCGGAGTCAATTTTAGAATCTAAATCTGATTGAGTGGGTAGCGTTGCAATCGTTGCATTAATCGAAGCAATAGACCCCTGCAAACTAAGCACATCGCCACTCTCGTCACTAATCGTAATAGCGGCAATACTTGACGCTAAATCGGAAGCCACTCCATCCACATACGCAACTGTAGCCTTTGTATTTAGCGTCGATTGCAATGAAGTTATTTCAGCAATGGAATGAGTGTGAGTAGAGTTAGCAAGGGTTCCTAATTGCGACTGCAAGCTTGCTAGATCCCCCTCTAGTGATGTTATATCTGTTCCATAGGTAAGATTTGCAAAAACTTGATCTATGGTCGAAATCCTAGAATCAACTTGTGACTTTGTGTAGTACCCTGAGGCAAATGAGGTGTCAGCACCCTCAAGGGTTGTGACTCTAGACCCTAAAGATATGATGGAGTCGTTTAAGTTTTTTCCGGCAGTTGCAGTGAGCGCTTTCTGGGAAGACTCCGTGCTTAGACTATCCGTAAGATCTTCTTCCCCGATTATTACGCTATCTATTAAATCAGCAAAATCTGACTCTCTTGGAGATGATCCTGTTAAAAAATATGACTTTAATTTTGTTCTTCCGCTCATCCTATTACAAATCCTCCGCTACCTACACCACTATTGATAACCTGCTCCACGGAAGAGCTATCGTATTCTTTTTCGTTTAGAAATACTTGCGCCCTGTCTTTGGAGTACATTTGGTAATAGGATTGATATTGTGTTAAATCGTTGTCAACTTCGCGTGCTAAATGCGCCTTAACATAGTCTGCTGAGGCTTTCGCCACCATGTCGTCAAATACAACGGGCGTGGCTTTTTGCTCGGTAGTTGCTTTAAATATTGGTGCGTAATGATTTTCTCCTTCATAATATATATAGAGTGCTTCTTCATCTATTAATTTAGGAGCCAACCAAAACTTGTTTTCACCAAAAGCTATTCTGCCTGGAACTTGCGTGGTTCTTTCAAGGATACCACCATCAATCAAATCAAACCTAGCCTCCCATGGTATAACCCTTGGGTAGTAGTATCTAGATATACTTTGAGAATTATCATCGGTTGCGACTCTCCTTATCACTACCTGCTTCACTCGGGTTTTCGCAGATACAAAATCACCCTTATGTACATCTAGGTCTTCCGAGTTTACGGACGATAGATCGCTTGGATCGGGCTCGACTAAGCTTGTCGTGGAGTACGTGCGAAATTGATTTTCTCTTAATGCGGGTACATATCTTTGCAGGTCTATGGATGATGCGACAATCATTCTGTCTATGTATTCCTGCACACCCCTACCCTTACGATCACTATCCACCAAGAGGTAGGTTCTAACCACATCATTAAATTCTTCCCAATTCATTTTCTACCTCCAGGTGTGTAATAAAATCCAACGACCATTGGGCAGATAATTACCACGAAGTACGTGGATAAATGACCCGTGGTGAGCGATATAGGGGTTTGCTTAGCTGGAAAAGTGATAAGCCCAAAGAGGAACTCCGTTGAACCTTCTCCACTAGGGTTAGTGAGGGTAACGATTTCGGCTGAGGGGAAGAGGGTGCAGAGGATGACGACCGCTGAGAGTGTCGAGACAAGGATGAGCGCGAGCAAGCGACGAGTAGCACGAGTGAAAGCACCACCGGGACCGCTATTAAGCTGTTTTTGAAATTCAAGTGCATATTCATTTCCTCGCGCCTCCCTCGCTAGTTCTAGTTCAAATTTTTGTTGCCGATTGTCTGCTATTGTTCCGAACACGCCCTTAAGTATCGACCCGAGAGCCGCGGAACCTCCTCCGGTCAAAAACATTGTAAGCAGTTCAAACATCCTGTTACAGTATAATAAGTGTTACGCTAGGTGTCCAACTCATTTATCTTTTGTATTACCTCATTAAGCTTATCCCTGAGCAATTCGATATTGTTATCTTGTTGAGCCCAGGTTAGCGGATCGTCAGCAGTATCTTTTCTGAGCACGATCTTTTTCTCTGATTCGGGGAGATTATCAATGTATTCATCTCCGCTTGATGTTATTTCTGTAATTGGCATGGCTATAGATAGTAGTTTCGCGTTGTCTGTAAAATTTGATCTCTGCCGATATTGGTTAGATCACCAAGGTGCATGGTAGCTTCGACAAAATACCCTTTGTATTTTCGGCTTGCTGACCTTCCTATTGAAATATCTGAAAATGAAGGGGTTGCGTTTGGTATTGTCATGCCTTCCGTGGATGAGGAGGTTATGCTAACTATCCTATTGTTTTGCTTTGAGATTCCAGAATAGTAACTCATTGGTTGTCCTGCAGAGTTTTCAAGCAATGCCCCAACCGTAGAGTCGAAAGTAAAACGAGCTATTTCCGAAGGCTCAATAGTTACCTCTGTGCTCGTCCCCCATATTCCCAGCATTGGCGATATATTACTGCATTTACCCAAGCATGTAATCGTGAAATTTTGACCTATATAAGGTGCTAAATTCTCTACCTCTAAATACTCGTTGTTGTTAAATTGCGCCCTGTAATAATCAGGAGATACCAACTCCCATGACGTTCCCTCGGAAGTATAGGTGACACCGCCATCAGTCTCCCTTATGCCATCCTTGGGCGTGGAGTGATCCATGGCAAAGCCCGACTCCCCAAGGGATACTACAACCCCAACACTTCCGTACCATGGGTGTGTTGACCTTATAATCCTTACTTTACTACCCACGCTTAATGTCGATCCGAGGGTTAGCTCGGGTTGCAAGGACTGATTTGATTGAACGGCATCTTGGGTTTCAACGCCTTCTCGTGCCTTTTGGTCGTATATTGTCTCAATATACACTTTTTGGCCTAAGTCTGGCGTGTCAGCTGGATAGTTGCCTGTTGTCCCGTCAGCTTGCCGAAATTTAAAGTAATTCCCGTTATATCCCGCTCTTAGCTTGCGGTTTAAAGAGTATGCAAATACGGCAGGAAACGCATCGGCGGGCAACCTACTTTTGGAGACATCCCCTTGTACTCCAATATGGTGAGCAATCATACGAAGTCCCCAATGCCATACCATGCACTCCCGTCCCAATAAATTGTCGCTGAGGCAAACTGCTCTCCTAATACAGTACCCCGTGCGTTGGTTAAATTTGCAAACTCCACCGTCTTACCGGTTAAGCAGTTGTTGACTGTGAAGCTTACACCAAGTTCTGCATTGACTGGTAAGGTAATAGTTATTTTTGCCCCTGCGGGTTTACATTGATACAGATACCCTGTTTCCGTTGCATCATAAGTAAAGTCTGCAGTTTTTACATCTATGGGTATTTTTACCTTAGCTTTCCCCGATAGGTTTTCCCCCGAGATGTTTGTTGCGGTAATATCTGTGGCTTCAATAGTCTTGACTCCCGTGGATGAAAAACCCATTCCACCAACCGTCAAAGTTCCTTCTATTGTTACATTCTCATAAAACCGACCATTGTCCGCATAAAGGTCATAATTATGTATAGGTGACGGTATCCTTAACGTGTTGTACTCGGATATAGATAAATCAATATAAGGTCTTACCCTATCCCCCGATAGCTGACTTTCCCAATATTCTGAAGACGGGTACACCAAGATGTCTGTGACCCACGGATCAAAACCGTCAGTTGGGTCTCCTCCGCTTATGTTATTTAAGTTGTGATCAGCTCCTAATACCTGAAGAGCATAAGCAGATACGTCAGGTGCGGTTGATGCCGAACCCTCTACGAAGCTGATAAACTGCGAACCTCCGAGATTTGATGGCAGTATCTTTTCCGTCATGACTCATAGAACCCTGAAAGCGAAATGTTGTCCGTGTTGTCCGAATAGTTGAGAACATCACTTCCTAGATTAATAACCTCATATTCCGATATATTATCTACGCATGGAAAATTAACTGAAGATGACCCATGCAAAATCTCATTCGAGTAGTTCACTTTTTGCTGGTAAACTACACTATCGAAAACTGTCTCATGGCTTGCCTGTAATGCAACTAGAGAGTTAACCATATCATTAGTTCCAAAAGTCGCATCTTCGTTTGCCAACAATGTGTTACGCTTACCACCATACTCTACAAACAGGTCGTACTTACCTACACTGGGGAAAAGTCTAAATATTACTCTATGTGTTCCTGGAGCTAGACTCATGGAACTTTCATTAAACTCAGGCGCGGTGGTCAACTGTATGCGATCAACAGTATCAGAAATAAGCACACGTATTGTATAATTAGGCACATCAGGCACATCAAACTTGACCTCTACTTCACTGCCATCGAGCATGATTTGATCAGTAAGTTTTCGGTGGCACAAGGTTTTAACCTTTGCTCCGTAATTACCATCAAGACCTGGCGCTGCAAATCCAGTAATTATATCACCTGTCCACTCGGGGTTATCAAGGTCTTCGAAGTCGTCAAGGTTTATAGTGTTATGCCTTGGTCTGATGCCAACAAGCTTACCTGTGTAGTTGTTAATCCTAAAGCTACTAGCCTTATGATAAGGAATAGTCTGATAATCTTCACCTGTTGTTACTGCAAAAGTTCCGTTCATTTCTTGTCCTTCCCTTTGTACTTTAGGTATATACTATATCCCGCATGCACAGCCGTTAATAATGCGCACAAGCATGCCAACAATAGATGCACACCCTCTAATGTGAAGGTACCTATAGTTCCAATCACAGAGGTAAATACGGGGCGGTCCATCATTTGGTTCCCTTTAGAGGATTTTCCACTTTTGCCTTACCCACGGAAACCAAGTCTTTAGCAGGCTTGCCCTTCTTAGACGGGGCCGCCGACTCCTTTTCCGCATACACCGCATTTGGATTTTTTGAGGGATCCTGTGCCACCACCCCTAGCAGTCTCGATGAAACTGAAGGAAGTCCCAGCTTTTTTTTTAAACGGTCATACTCACTCACGGGGATCTCACTTACGAGATCCCCGCCGTGTAGCTTTAGCAAAAGTTTAGCATCCTTGTCCTCGTACGCTCCGAATCCCCGATCCCGAGCGCCGACTCTAGTTACATCAAATTCCGCTCCGTAATCCTTATCAGGATCCTGAAAAAGTAAATACTTCATATTGGTACTTACTCATTAGGCTCAGCTAGGAAGAGTTAATTCATCAGAGAAGTTTTGTATAAGCAAGTGACGAGCAGGTACGTCCATCATGGTTGTCCATGTGGTGGAGCGTAAGCTGTACTCGGTGTTCTTGTGAGCCATCCGGCACTTGTATCTTTCTTGAGTCTCAGGATGTGGTTGCTTACGGGTTACTGCGTTAGTACCTGCAATTCCAATCTTGATGTCCGACCAATCAATAAACCAAAGTGCACGCGCTGCTTTTTGTGCTTTAGCTTGACCAGCTGCATCACCATGAACTGCAGTAGTGGAGCGAGAGCCATTAGCATTATAAAGCATTCCTCCGTCTGCAGCACCACCTGAAAAGAACTTTCCGCTCACATTTAACAGATCATCAAAGTAAGGGTCATGGAAAACTGCAAGCTGACAGCCAACTTCAGGAAGATCATACAATGCATAGTTGAAAAGAATAATTCCGTCATGCTTGATGGTCTGATTCAACTGCATGTTACGATGAAACTCAAAGCCATACTTGGATTTGTAATAAGCAGCCATTTTCTCGTAAAAGAGATTGTAGGTAAAACGATCGGTCATTACGTCGATAACTCCAACATTCGATCCATCTTGCTCCCGGTTTCTCTTGAGGTAGTAAATGTCTGCCATTAAGGAATCAAGAGAAAGAGCGCCTCCACTCATGTCCTTGACGCGGTTTGCATCCTGTAGAAGAGATTTAATTCCAAGTGCATTGGATTTGTACTCCAAGGTGCAAGAATCATTTTCCGGATCGGTTACTGCAGGCAATTGCATATAAGTCTCAGGAGTCTGTTTGTTAGATAACGCTTGGTTATACCAGACAGCACGGTTCCATTGATCTGAAGACGCTTTTGCCGCAATCTTGTTTTGCTCAGCCAAGGGCTGGTAGACCATGGATTTAAGATAAGGATTAACTTTGCCAGACATTACTTTGGCAAGTGTTTCCTTGTAAGACTCATCAACTTGACGAGACTCACGAGTTGTTTGCAACCAGTTGACTAGCAACTTAACACTTAGGTCAGAAGGTTGATTTTTGCACCATGCTTCGAAGTCATTAACATTATTGGCAATCGTTTGAAGAACTCCAGTGGCAAGCTGGTAATCTGCTTTACCAGAAAATGAAGCCCAGGTTGTAGCGGTATAACCACTAACTTCTTGACCGTTCGAAATTGTTGGTTGAGCAATATCCTCACCAACTGGACGAACTGTAACAAGTGCTTTAGAGATTGCATTTGTTACGGGTGCGGATCCAAGAATCTTGTACTGTACTTCAACAACCTTATTTGAGGTATCTACCCCATTAAGGATAAGGAAACCACCAGGAAGGAAATAGCGCTCAATCGAAGTAATTGAACCGGAAGCCCAATCGGAAGCACCCAAGTTGACGGTAAGTACACGATCTCCGTCTTCTGCGGCTACCGTTTTATAGGCGTCATCTGTTACGGAATCAGCTGCTGACTTTGCGTTAGCTTCAACTGTAAAGTAATTTGCATTCATTACAGAGCGCTGACGGCGCTGAACGTAAGGTAAAATCATGGATTGCTCAGCAACATTTACCTTATTAATAAGAGGCTTAATGTTAGTGATGCTACTATTAAGAAGAGAAACTAAACCTCTTTCCTGAACTCCTAGCATTTGTGCTTCAGCAGAACTTGCTATCACGCGAGCCAAATCAATCTCTTTATTAGAAAGTCCCTCAAACTCTGCAGGAGTAAGGCCTTTAATCGAAGCATTTGTAAGAGTGCACCCTGTAGTGTCATCTACTTTTACAATTCTTGCTACACCAGGACTTCTTTCTAAGCCTGATTGTGTAATTGCCACAGGGTTAGTACCCATGTTGGTTGATTGTGCGGGATCCGGAAGAGATGAGTTTGTTGCCATAATATTATAGATTAGTTGTTATTGATAAATTCGTGTTACAACTAATAATAGCATGAGGGCATGCCCTACTCCGAAATCCGGAAGAAATAGTGCGATATTTCTAATTTACCGCACTTAAGCTATATTTTTACAGGTTTCCTAAAACCTGTTTTCGGATACGAAAACCTAATCGATTCCGAGAACATTCAGCATGGCATTAGATTGCCCTTTTGCCTTGGGCTCAGTAATAGCTCCCTGACGAGGAGTTGTGTTTACCGAAGGGGGGGAAGGTGCTGGGGCAGGTGTCGGAGCGGGTGCTGGAGCGGGTGCCGGCTGTTCTTGCCTGACATACCCTGACTTTTGTAATATTGCTTGTTGCTGTGCGAGAGATCCGTGCACCTCTTCTTGTACTCTTAATGCCAGTATCTTAAGAATATCATCGTCACTCCAAGTGTAATACTGTGACCTTTGATTTTCAGGGAGAGCATAATATCTTTCCCTTCGCATAAACATCTTTCCTTCTTGCTCGGTCTGCCCTGATTGAATGTACCCCTCCTGTTCCACATTAACCCAATCAAGCAACTCCTTGTGTACGGGATTATTCATATCCAAGTCCACGGTATTAAGGAATATACCCGTTAAAGTATCCCCGTAAGACAGTAACTTCCGTGTTCCCTTTTCAAGAATGCCGTATTCAAGGGGTCTCTCTTTTGCAAACTCTGCTATCGCTGCATCGCCACCTTTTTCAAACTTCTCTCTAAATTCTTCAGGGATGATAACCTTTTGGGCCATATTCCTGAATTGTGCCTGAGCTTGCCCGACGACTGGTTGCATCTTAGCACGATCAAGCTCGCGCTTAATTGCGGCAGTTTTAGGCTCAAGTTCCTGTCTAACCTCGCGCTTAGCTTCTTCTACCCACATCTTTCGCTCTATCTTCTTGGCTTCCGTTGAGCTTAATTTAGGCCTGTTTCTTTCGATGAAAGTTGCGTACTCTTCATCGGTCGCCGGATTAAAATGCGGGTCATCGTCTACTTTTTTATCAAGGTATGCTTTTGATTTCGTAAAGTAGTCTTTGAATTTAGTGTCATACCCCTTGTACTGCTCCCCCATGTTTTTTGAGGCGTACTTGGCAATATCGTACACTTCCCTTTCTTCAGGCATAAGACCTTCGGCAAATTCATCCACCTCCTCTGCTTCCTCTTGAAAGTTAAACGCGGGTTGATTTTTTACCGCATCTGGTACATCAGGATCGACGACTTTTCTGAGTTTTTTCTTTTTAGGCTCAGTTTTCTCTGGCGCAGCTGGCTCTACTGATTCCTCTTTCGTCTGTGCTTGTGGAGGAGTTTCGACCTCTTCAGGTTCCTCCATGTTAATTGCTTCGTCCAGGGTTCTTGGTATTTCCTTAGGCTCCTCTACAACTTCTTCCGTTTGTTCCTGTCCTTCACCTATTTCAAATAATGTTTTAAATAACGGATTATCCTGAGGTGCCTCCTGTTCGGGGGCGGCTTGAACTTCTTCGTTTTGGACTTCTTGTTCGCTCATAACTGTACTTGTTGCTGGGGTGATGTCTGTGCTGATTGTTCGGGTTGAGGCTGAGGTTGACCGCTTGCGCCCGGCGCTACCTCACCCTGAGAAAGGTTTTGTTGTGGTTGCATTTGTTGCATTATTCCCTGAATGGCTTCTACTACCTGGGGCCACTGTTCTTTGAGTTTTGAGATAAATTGATCATTACCAACATTCGCCATCTCTTGCTCTTTATCCATTTCGTCGGTTTCGAGTCTCAGGTCGTGTGCTCCAGATAATCTAAAGATTTCATTAAACATATTAAATGTCCTGTCCCTGCCTAATGCCTGAGCCATGTCAGGAACTTGCAGTACTTGCATCACGAGTTGTCCAAGAACTTGCGCGGACTGCGTGTCTCTTGCTCTTTCCGCGCCATCTCTAGCTCCGAATAAATACTCATATATAAGGTTTTGCGGTTTTCCTATGATGTTTCGACTTGTCAGTCTTTCCTCCCCTGAAGTTTCTACCTCAAATCCTGCATCCCTAATTATTTGCTCAGAATACCTGCCTTTTACTGGCACCACGAATTTGTCCGTAGAGCAAGTTACTAGGTGCTCATATAGAACTTTTTTCATTGCCGACCTCATGTCATCCACACCTTCCGATATGAAAGAATATATACTGTTTGTCGTGTTGGCTATCTCTGACACCTCGGTGGCAGATATTTCTCGAGGAGCGGGTTGACCTAGCTCTTGGGGAGATAGAATCAACATCCGCTCCACGAGGTTAAGCAATTGGAGGATTGCTTGTATGGACTGATTTACACCAGCAGAAAGTTCTTTTTGCACATCTACTACCTTTATGAAATCTTTTGAATTAATTCCAAGGTCAGCGGCTTTTTGACCCGAGTAGAATAACGCTTTGGGCTTTGCGTAGAAAGTATCCTCGGCTAACGAGTTTTTAATGTACTCCTTAACATCGTCATCTAAGGCATCTTGGTCTATGGCGAATATCTTAAACATGCTCATTTTCATGTGCTCAAGCATTGAACTAAGTATGTTAGTCAACTGATCCTGGTATGGCATGATTTCGTGAGCTACTGATATATTCGCCATGCGATCATCATTCTCGTTTATGCCACCATATACCGCTGGAAGTGATGGAAGGTATTCTGCGTACACCACCGTTTGATCTGATGCTACTGTAAACTTGAGCCATACATCGTGCGGGTAGTCGCCCAAGCCATCTCTTTTAGGATTAACCCTCATGCACATTTGCGTAACAAACATTCCTTTGTCGCTATCTTCCGCAGCATAAAGTCCGGTTTGTGCGGTGCGGTCATTTCGCATTGAAAAAGTATCACTAACTTTTGGAAATACAATGTCGTCATTAAAGTAATATCCAAAGAAATCACTATGGGCACTATACAAAGAGGATAGACTGTTTGTAACACTAACATCCTCCGTGTTCCATGTAGATGGATTATTGTAAATATCTCCGTACTTCACGATGTCCCAAAATCCAATCCAGTCGGGTCCGTGATTGTTATTTATATCGTGCAATGGTTTTGATCCGTCGTACACAACTCTTGTCGGGTGGGGAGTAACAAACTTTACGCCTGATTTTTCCACTTCGGACTCCATTGCGTCTTCTCCCGTAATGTCATCAGTTGACATTCTCCATTGCACCTCTTCTGTCCAGGATGCGGAGGGAAATGCAACTGAATGTCCATACATAAACATTTGCCTGATAATTTGCTCAAACTGATGCCTGTACCCAAACTGATCCACCATCATCTCTACCCTTTGGGAGAGAATATCACCGCGGAGTTTATCGGCCAATGCAGTGCTTCTTGGCTCGTATTTATAATACGGGTATAGATTGGAAAACCGATGCACTTGCGCGGCTACCCTTCGAGTTACATAAGACCTGATTAAATTAATTGATACCTCATAAAGGCGTAATGCATTAACGCTCTTTAGTTGCCCTTCGTCATCATACTCGCAAAATTTGTTAGCTACATCTAAGTCTTCGAGTTTATCATGACAATCCTCAATGGATATTTTCCCTTGTGCATACTGTAATAACGGAATGGTCGATTTATTAATCGGCAATGAGTCCCATGCCATATCCACACTCATGTAAAGCTTGGCATGACTTATAGAAGACCTTACTCCCTCAAGTATCCTTGACTGAATTAGGTCCTCAAATCGATTGCGAATTTCGTAGTCAGCCTGATCCTCTTTAGCGGTAAATATTTCGCGAAGGCGCTCCGTGGTGCATCCGTATTTTTTTAATATGTCTAGGTTAACCATTTTAAGTAAATTTAAATATGTTTGATATGGTGTCTTTCGTAAATTCGCTCATGTATCTATGTTCAATAATTGACAACAGTAAGCAAAGAGGACCAGGGAAGTGTTTTGGTTTTAACAAAATCTTTGTAAACTCGGCGTGTGGCATGCACAATAAGCTGGCAAGTTCGCCGTAATTCATGCGAAGAAATCCGCACAATCGATCTACTCTCGCTTTGTTCCATTTCTTTTTTACACCAATGCGCTCATAGTGAGCATCCATTGTAATTGATGCAGAAGTAGCATACTGTGAATCACCCGGAGCTTTCTTCGCTCTCGGAATCTTCTTCGCTTGTATCGTCTTCGCTTGTATCTTCTTCCGCATCTCCAGTTATTGTAATTCCCTCTTTATCCTCAAAAGATCCGGTAAATCTATTTTCAGACAACTCCTTGACCTGAAAAGAGGCGCTAATCTTAACCACATCCCCAACTGAGACATCATCAAGCATTTCAGCAATATCCGGATATGTTTTAAGATCTAAGTTTAATATTGATTCCATGTTCATTCCGTAACTTATGTTTTCGTGTTAACAAAATCAAGCACCAATATCCATGATTTCAGTTTTAACATCTACCTTGCTACTTGTAAAAGATGCGTCTTCCTGGAGAAAGACATAAGACATAGCGTCAAACGGGTGAACATAGACGCTTCTTTTCGGCTTGAAAGAAGCGCTTGGGTCATAAGTTTTGCCCTGTTTCTCGGAAACTAGATTTTGAAACATTTTAATAATTGCAGTGCATTGTGACGAAACTAGAAACTGATCATTTTGTAATTTTGCAATAGTCAACCTAACCCGTGCCTCTACTGATCCGTTAAATTTTGGTGCCGATTTCATTCGTATTGGTGGCAACCCAAACGTATCCGCCTTGTCTCTTGATATTTCCTCGATGTCCCTGACATCGTAAGATCCAGTTTTAGCACGAAATTGATTAAAAGCTGAGTTATCGGAGATATGTATATACTTAAACACATGTTCACACTTCCTGTTCCAGTAGGACATTTTTCTCATTACTAGGGGCACAAGAGTTGTGTATGGCAACTTTTTGTTTATCGTCACGAGTTCATCAAACACCGTCCACACAACCCCATCGGAACCTATAAGTGCCTGCATGAAGATAACTGCATTGTTTACTGATCCTGGGTCCCAACCTACGAGCACGGGAAAGTTTTCGTTTGGCAAAATACCTGTTTTACTATCACCGCGAATGTGCATCCCCTTGTTAAAGTATGGGCCAAATATCGCATCTCCTGCCGGGCGGTCAACCCATTCACCGCGAACCATCCTGGCTTCTTCAACCGGATCGGTTTTAACCGCTTCCATAATTCTGTCGTAATAACCAGGTGGTAGGTTTTTTTCGTTTTCGCTAATCGGTACATGGTAGACAGAGTAATCGTCATTCCATTTTCCTTTCACGTACGGTTCCTCAAAGAACCTTTTATATACCCAATGGCTCGGTCCATCAGGATTGCATGCGGCTAAATACTGTTGAGGTCCATCAATACCCTGCCTTCTTCCTAACTGCTGAACAACCGCATTGAAATAATCATCTGTGTCTAGGTTGGTGAGCTCGTCCACAAACACCAAGCTTGGCTCAAAGCCCTTGATTCGATCCTTGATAAAGGCACCATAGGGAACAGATATCAGAACCACCCTTGAGTGCCCCCCAAACCTATTCGCTATATCTATGTATAAATTCTTTTGCGTATCTTGACGCTCGTCCGTATGCGTAAGACCTATTCCCTCAACCCATTCGGGGAGTATTTCTATCTGTAGCTTATGCCATACGCCACCGAGAGTTGCTTGCGATCTTACACCAACAATTATCAACGCTAGTGCGTTGAAGTTCTCGTAGCAGTGGCGAACTAATTTATGCCCACCTAGACTAAAGGTTTTACCTGAGCCCCTCTCTCCGTACGCCAATATATAGTTTGATGCATCGTCAAATATTTTTCTTTGAGTAACTGAAAGGCTTGGGATCCATGGCTTCGCCTCTGCCTCTGCCTGCTCGTCAACTGGAGCAAACTTCTCTAAGAGAATCTTATGATCAATCTTCTGCTTCTTGCTCAATTTTCTTTTTGTCCTTTAGTGCCTGGAATCCGACTTTTCCTTTTGAATCTCTTTTGTCTTTTTCACTTGCGAGCTTGAGTTGAAATTCTAGTCCCTTTAAGAGTCTGTCATAAAACTTACCCTGCTGTTCGGTAGCTTGCAAGAAAAGCCTAGTCTGCAATATTCTTTCCTCGGGATCCATTTGGTTATCATCTAAAGCAACTTTCAATGCCTCGGTAACCTCGAATAGGCTCATGTTTTGCCGAATGTTTACCTTTTGTGTAATGCGTAATGCTTCAGCCATTAACAAGCCTACCGAATCATCAAAGTCTTCAAATATCTTTAGCTTCTGTACATTATCTTTATTTGTTAAAATGCTTTCTAGTTCGTTATTGAAAATATACCGACTGTTCTTGTCTAGAGCATTAAGCAGTCTTGTTCCTTTCTCATCATCCTCTTCATGTTGACGCTCCATTAACTCAATGGAGTCCGGCTTTTTTTCCTTAATTCCGCTATCAACCCATATTGCGTATAACTGGGGATCATGGTAAACTCTTTCTCTGATTTTCTTTGCGGTCGTGCCAAAATGCTCCGCGACAATCGCGTAGTCCCCGTCGTGCTCTTTCATGGCCGAAGCCAAGACATCTGTCTTAATCTTGTGCGATCTGGGCATCTTGAAGGATTTTTATTAAAGGCACAAAAACGCTTGTCCAATGCGGGCTATTCCTGAGGAACGCATATGTCCCCTTTCGCGTATATGCGGTAAGTCTATTTCTGTCCGTATAATCAAAAGGATCAAAATTGCATCCTACGCAAAACTTTTTAGCTTCCCCAACCGAAACATTATCCCACGAGATTAGCTTGGAAATTCTTTTTATAGAATCCAGAGATAAACCTGAGCGAAGAGCAACCTCTTGATTGCTTAACGCACAATGCATTCTTTCCCCGCTACGCTCTTTTGCGTAGAGTCTTATAAATACTGGAGGATACTTAGCTAGAATGTCCCATGGGGACCTCTTTCCATTTTTTTGCATAATCATGTACACCCTTCATATCTTCTGAGTTTTTGGATATATCTCCCAAAACTATCTTTGTTCCGCAGTCTGCTCGGTGTGCCATGATCATCCAATTATCAAAATACTCCTCCAGTATTGGTCTAACTCTTTCATAAGCATCAAATGCTTCTGATTTAATTGTTTGATTCCCATCCATGTTTTTAAAACATAAAACCCATTCATGGATAAGCAACACTTAATTTCGTGTTAATATGATGTGTGCCTGTGTGCACCTTGGTAACACCTTCGTAACACCTTGGTAGCACCTTCGCCGATAGCTCGCCGATAGCTCGCCGATAGCTCGCCGATAGCTCGGCGATAGTTGGGCGATTACGAGCGATCACGAGCGAAGTATTTTTTGGCTATAGCTGGGGTTACCTCTTTGTTTCTGTAAAATCTTTGGAAAGTGTTGTAGTCTGCGTGTCCCATAGTGTGCATCGTCCACTCCATTCCTTTCACCCAATACCCATAAGTTGCGAAACTGTGCCTTGCACCATCAGCAGGGTAAGCAAACCCTAATCTTTTACACGCCCTTCTCCTGGATTGGTTAAGTGCAGTGTAAGTGGACATTATTTGTCCTTCTCCCTTCTTGGGTATGTATTTCCATATCACTTTGGGTAGATCGTATATTTGTCTGCTATCCCACTTAGCGATCTCTCCAGGTATCTTAATATGGTTGCCCCATTTTATATTCTCATAGCGGAGCCGAGACATTTCTCCCTCCGGTCGTATTCCCGTAAACAGCATTAAAGCCATGGCGGGTTGATGGGCGGGGTTTATTTCCTTAAGTAGTCCGTAAGCCTGTGCTGGAGTTAGAATGCCAATCTTCTTGGATGGCGTGTCTACATTTAAAATTTTTATAGTCCAGTCTCTTTCAGGAGCATATTCTTTATGCGAACACCAAGAAAGAAATATTTGCCAAACCGTCTTTGCTGTTTGCCTTGTGCTTTTTGACCAAAGCTTTCCTCTATAGGTTTTGGATTCAATTAATGCACTTAGCTTCTTTGGTTCTATATCACGAACTTTTTTAAATTCCTTTAAATGTCCTAGTCGGTTTTTTAATTGTTGGGTGTTCGCCCTCGGGTGTCTCCGTTCGTAATCGGCAATATATTCAGTTATGGCAACCTCCACCGATGTGTCTATTCCGCACGGCTTTTCATGCAAAGCTTGATTCATCCAACTAAGTGCATCAAATTGCCCTGCTTCCAACGCGGTGCTGAAATATTTTCTTTTTCTTGCTCCATTGTGAGTGACGGTAAGAACCCACTTTGCGTCACCCCTAACTTTGGCTTTTGTAATCTTAATTTTCATCTGTCGGCAAATCTGTCGGCAAAACAGAACGATATTTATGGCAAATAATGGCAAATAGTGTCAAATTAAAATCAATATAAAAAAACACCCCCCATTCCTGAGAGGTGCTTATTTAGCGGGATTCCCGCTTAAAAACTATGGAGCCGAGAATCGGAATCGAACCGACGACCTACGCATTACGAATGCGTTGCACAATCGCCTTATAACTGAGCCTTAGGGCTCTGTCGGCAATCTGTTGGCGTCCTCATACTCTTCGTATGTATTTTTTGCCCTGACCCCAGGTCGTACATCGATCATGTATCGAAGCCTGCTAATTGTTTCATCCAGCACTGCGGTGTTTGCGTAAAGCATACCGCATGCAACTAAGCTCGTTATAAGTGACATTATGCTTAATAAGCATGCAATCAACAATAGGCTGTGACCAGAGCTAACCGCCCTACCGTCGATTCTTATGTTCTTAATGTCGCCTTTTTCGACATCCGGTATCTCCAGCGTTACTTGATTGCCATTTTCATATGTTATCTGAGTTGGGGTCATTCTTACTCTTTCCTTTCTTTCCTTTCTAGCTCAAGAGCAAACTTATCTACTATCAAGGTTTTGCTTTGAGTGTAGTTGATTTCAGTACATTGGGCGATGTACTCTCTAATTGCGGTTGTAACAAATGCAGCCACGGATTTTTGCGTTACTTCTGTTAATTGATGTACCTCCTCGTAAATACTTTTAGGGATTCTGCAGTTTACTGCAACGAGTGTTTCTTTGGCAGGGTTATTCATTTTTAATATGCTTATTTATCATAACTCATCATAATACACCACTTATGTCAAGTTAATGACAATAACTATTTTTTGTTTGTTTACAACTTATACTTTCTTTTTATTGCAAATGCACTAAAGTCTTGGAATGGCAAAAAGAGAAACAGAAAATTGTATTGTGATAAAGAAAGGGGAAGCTAGTAGATTGCTAGGCTTCGGGGCTACCGCAGGGTACGCTTACTTGAATTATCTGGAAGAGGAAAAGATAATTTTCCCTGTCCTGTTACCGGGAATAAAAACACCGCGATATCGAAAAGAGGAGATTTTAGCTCTTGCCGAAAACAAGGACCCCGAGAAATACGCTGAAGTTAGCACATTTAAAACCAATAACTAAAAATATGAAAATACGAGGTAAGGAATACATGGAAGTGAAGGATCGAGTTATGGTCTTTCGCAAAAACCACCCCGAGTGGGCATTAATAACGCAAATCGTGGAAAACAACGAGTCAACAGGTTCGGTGGTTTTCAAGGTAATCATCGAGGACGAAAACGGAAGAATCCGAGGAACAGGTCATGCCCATGAGTTTAAGGATGATAAAACCTCAATGGTTAACAAAACTTCGCATCTAGAGAATTGCGAAACTTCTGCTATTGGTAGGGCTTTGGCTTCTTTAGGAATAGGCATTGAATCTTCTTACGCTACCTATGATGAGGTCCTTATCGCAAAGGACAAGGAGACTAGATCGACTGAAGAAAGAAAGATAGTCAAAGAAGGCTCGATCAAGCAATCAAATGCCACACCTGAGGTAGGTAAAACTGCGGTAAACTTAGGTAAGAATTACGATATGGAGTGGCCAGGAAAAAAGAAACATTCAGGTAAAACAATTAGATGGATTGCCGAGAATGACCTCGACTACCTAAAGAAGAGCTTGAATGAAAATGCGGAACAACTTGAATCCGTTGGAGTTTTAGATGCGGTAAAATATTTTGTTGGTAAATCGGATTTCCCTGAGGCAAAATAATGGATCGACCCAAGGAAGTTGATGCAAAACTTTCTGCTTCCAAGATGGAGGCGGCGAGTCGTTGCTCTGCATACTTTCAGGCGAATCATAAGTTTGCTTGGAAGGGTGACAGGGATTCCGCTTCGGAAGGTACGATTCGCCACGACCATGAGGAGAATCAAACCCCATTGGATGAGATTGATGATGATGAGCGCAGAAAATGCGCTTATCGTTGTCGGGAAGCTTTGAATGAAATTAGGGAAAAGGTTTCAAAGGCAACGGGATGCGAAGGCGAACTTGCTGAGCGTGAAATAAGACTTTGGTATGGGGGCTCTTGGAGTGGTCAACTAGATTATGTTGAGCGTTTTGGGGTAGACGTACTTGTAGCTGACTACAAGACGCTTCATGGCTCCCATACCCCTGCCCCGACAAACATTCAGCTATTGGCGCAGGCGGTACTAATGAAGCATAATTACCCCGATACAAATAATGTATACGCATGTCTGATTGAGCCTTTCAATGACCCAACCTACACGACGGTCATGTACCCATCAGAATACTTGCTGGAGAAAGCAAAGTGGTTGGAGGAAGTCGTAGAAAATAGCTACGCAAAGAATCCCGAGCGAGTGTTCGGGTCAAAACAATGCAAGTGGTGCTCAGCACTTTATGTCTGCCCTGAGGCAAGGTCACACTTGATTTCGTGTTTAAATAAAAAATAGGAGGATGTATGGATTGGATGAATAAAGAGGAAGACCTCGCGGGGGCAATGGAGTTAGTTCCCATTATGGAGGCTTTCATAAAGCAGGTTAAAGCGGTAGTTAAAGAAAAGCTACTTGAAAACCCTGAGGCGGTGCCAGGATTTAAGCTAAGAAAAAGCGGGAACATAACTGCTTACGAAGCTTCAAAGGTGGCGGAGATATTAATGTCAACTAATGTGCTGACTTGGAATGATTTCCTTGGTGCATGTAGGTACTCAGAAAGCCCTATGGTGCAGATTTGGGCAGACAAGCGAGGGATCAGTAAGGCTGAAGCCCGAAAGGACCTAAAGGAAAGGTTAAACGAATGTGCAAACACTCGACCAAAGTCACCCGCAATAATTAAAGATAATGGATGAATTAAAGGTCAGCATTAAGCTTAAGGGTAAAGCGAAGAACACCATACTTTGGCTATGCGAGGAGCTAGATATGCAACCCGCGGGAGTGGTCAGAATGTGTGTTTCAGATAAAATTACAAGTATGCTTGGGTGTCCCCCTAGTGTCACCGTAGGGACACCAAGTACTATCACGGAAGAAGAACCCTCAGTGTCACCGGAGGGACACCCACCTCGCGCACGCACACGGGTAACTAAGGATTTATCGTTAGATAAATCTAACTCGTCCAAGGACGCGAGTAGGGATTTTTTCAAATCATTTATCGGGAAGATCGAATACAAGAAATTTCCCGAGCGAGTTTCCAAGGAAATAAAAAATCAATGGGAATCAATATTAGAGTCAAAACTGACACCAGCAGAAATGGCAGAGGCGTACAATCAGTATGTTACCGACTCGAAAGCAAACAACGATAAATTCAGCCACCCCAATTCTTGGATCGCGGGGCACGGTTGGGCAAACAAAGAAATGGAGGATAGGGATGAACCACGAGGCAATTATGATTTCTGATTACGACGCAGAGCGATCGCTATGCGGATGTCTTCAGTATGACGAGAAGGTAGGATATATTGTCTTCGCTTACGCTATTGAGCGAGGACTAACAAATGAATTTTTCAGCGAACCTGAGTTTCAGGCTTTTTGGCAAGCTTTGCTTTGCTCAGAGAAAGAGGGAGAGTTTGGGTTATTTGGAGCCATGGACAGGCTACCAAAAGATTTCACTCAATCCTATCCCTCATTCATGGAGGGTATTTGTCAGGCACATGACATTGTGACTGAAGACAGGGGGAAGAAGGCGGTAGATGAAGTAATTAAAAGACACCACTTCCGCAAGCTTACTGCAATCGCGTCAAACCTAATCAATGAAGTCAAGGATGCCGAGATACTAGCTGACCCAATTCAGTTGGCTAACGATACCGAGAAGTCTCTGCAGGATATAATTAAACCTACAAGCTCAACCTTGCAGGATTCAAATAACCTTACTGATTCAACGATTAACTCGATCAAGAGAACACTAACTCAGGGACCAGCAAGAATTGAACCTCACCTTCCTTGGTTGAAGTGGGGACTGAATGGAGGGTTTAAGGATAATCACCTTGTTGTGGTGGCGGCTCGCCCTTCCGTTGGTAAGACGACAATCGTATTGAACTTCGTTTACAATGCGGCACTTCAGGGTAAGAAAACACTGTTCTTTTCACTCGAAATGAAATCGGAATCCCTGTGGGAAAAGCTTGGTTTAATTCGATCAGAGAATGACGAGGGATTGCCCTATAAAACAAATGACGATGCGAGAAACAAGGAGAACGCTAGAGACCTCATCGAGTACATTGAGCAATGCCGACAACTACCTATCTACATAGATGATTTTGCTGGTTCTAGCATGAGCAACATTAGAACCACATCAAGGATTCTTCACCGCAAGGAAGGGCTTGATTGCATTGTTATTGATTACCTTGGTTTGGTAAAGCCTGATGACCCAAAGGTAAGCCGAGAGCAACAAGTTGCCGAGATTAGTAGATCAGCAAAACAATTAGCCAAGGAGTTAAATATTCCGGTATTCCTTATTTGCCAACTCAATCGAGCTTCAGTTCAACGAGGATCGGAACCGCAACTCCATGACCTTAGAGAGTCAGGACAAATAGAACAGGACGCTGATGTGGTTATCCTGCTCCACAGAGAGTTGCTTGGGGACGACAAAGAGGATGTCAGGGTTATTGTGGCAAAGAACAGATTTGGGGGGTGCGGAAACTCATTAAAGAGAATCAAGTTCAAGCCGAAATCTCAAAGATTTATTCAGGTAGAAGACAATAGGCTCAATGAAGGTCATAGAGAAGTTAAAGGTCTCTACAACACAGAGGAGGATAGAATATGATACATGAAAACAGTAGATCGTCGTACGACGATTTAAAGCCCGAGCTAGGTGGCAGGCAGAAGCAGATATACATGACTATGCTTAACCACATGCCCGTAGCTACCGACAGGGAGATAAAAGATAAGATGGGGCTGAGTGACATGAACTCAGTAAGACCAAGAATAACCGAACTCATAAAGTCAGGTCACCTAGAGGAAACCGATAGCACCAAATGTCCAGTAACCAATAAGACGGTCAGGAAAGTTAGGATCGTTAACTGCCCAAGGAATGGACCGATATGGACGATTGGCGACCAAATGAACCTTTTTTAACTAACAACAAAAAATCAAATAAAATACGAATATGAATGGTAAAATGTTATTCTATGGAAATGTAACGCTCGTGGCAGATGCCGAAGAGGTAAAGGTTGGGGATAAAACCCTAGTCAAATTCAGGGGGGCTTGGAATGAAAAGCGTAAAGGTGAAAGCCTGGCGTCTTTTGCAAACTTTGAGTCCTGGTCAGAGTACAAAAACGAACACATCATGAAGTTCTTCAAGAAAGGCAAGAATGTTCATGTCCGCGGTAGTATGTCGGAAGACACCTACGAAGACAAGGATGGCAAAAAGGTTCGCACCTATCGTTATCGCTTGGATGACTTCGATCTCCTCGACAACCGGAAATCCAATGAAGACACCGATTTTTGATGTCATTCGCGGACTTTTTCGTTTCTGCTTTTTTCTACCCAGAGGGGTGCGCACTTTGTGGCGCACTCTTCTGGTGTGGGGTCGTGTTTCTCGGATATACCATGAGTCGGGGGCCAAGGGCTTGAGGCATTGGAAGAGTGTACGTGGGGTATCGAAGGGTAACCTTCGTCCAAAATCTTCGCAAGAGTCAAATAGTAGTCGAACTCCTCCTCACCGATAAGATGATTGACACCACTCATTGAGTAACACATAAATTCGTGTGACGGATGTGGGCAATACTTTTTTTGGTAATTATAATATTTTTAGCCTCTTTGCTTTATGTGGGACCTAGAGACGATAATTCAGATGAACAATGAAGCGCAGGAAGCCTTTGACAAGAAAAACGCCTATGAAGCGCATCAGCGACAAGAGGCGCAAAGAGTCCAAGGAATATTCGAGCAGGAGGTTGCGATTTTTGACGGAGCGTCCTATGTGCGAAGTTTGTATGACGGAGCCCTCGACCGACGTTCACCACAAGGAAAAGAGGGGGAAGAATTATCTTAAAATGGATACCTGGTTGTCAACTTGCCGTAGGTGTCACGACCGGATCCACAGGGAGCCAATTTGGGCTAGAGAGAAAGGATATTTAGCGTGAGTACAATAGGCACACAAAAAGACGATAAGGAATTAATGAAATCCGCTCTTAAGGAATTTAAGAAACGGGCAAAAAAGAAGTTTATGGATGGCATTGTAGAACATAACCCTAAAGGCGAAAAGGGAATGTGCATGATGTCCATGAAGGATAGAGTGCGTTGCGCCAAGGAAGAGGTTATAGACCTTTGGTTCTATCTCCACTCCTTGGAAGACGGAATCAGTAAGACAAGGGATTTTATGTTAGAAAAAGGGTTTGTTACCCCAAACAGCATGGAAGACTTTCA
>Ga0181410_1000058_pt1 | contig 41667 bp, 49 predicted proteins | sample 33SPOviralmetaG_FD_130112 | JGI IMG/M metagenome (GOLD analysis project Ga0181410, IMG submission 130112) | Marine viral communities from the oligotrophic San Pedro Time Series (SPOT) site, San Pedro Channel, CA, USA - 33 SPOT_SRF_2012-06-20 | ecosystem: Environmental > Aquatic > Marine > Strait...
GTTGATGTTGTATTAGAATATCGTGAAAACGAAAAAAAGAGGAAAGAAAATGAAAAAAATACTCGCAATACTACTGATGCTGACAATCAGTCAGATGTCGGTTGCTGACGAATTAGTTCATAAATTTAAGTCACCATCATTTAGTGGTATTGGACAATCATCACACTATTTAACTATTGAAAACCAAGAGTTTTCTCGTAAACAAGCTATAGCAGAAGATATAGAATCTGCTTTATTAGCAGCTCAAAGAGAAGAAGAAAATTCTACACTCGCCAAATTTATGCGTAACCTCGAGAGTAGGATATATGCGCAATTAAGTAAACAATTAGTCGAAAAATTATTTGAAACATGTAGTGCCGAAGCTGTAGCTGCTGGAACATGTTCAGAAACAACATTTGGTAGTTTTGTCCTTGAAGGTAATACAATTACTTATCAAAAAACTACATGTGATGCAACGCTTTGGGCTTGTACTCAGGGAGATCAAGTTATTGTTATGACAATATTAGCAGAAGATGGAACGGAAACTCAAATTGTAATACCGATTGGAGCAGGAACAGCAGGTAGTGGAACAGGTTAAAAAACTAAGTTTAATATTTACAATTATACTCGTGTCTGGATGCGCGAGCATTCCTAGCATGACTGATTCATGTAAAGGAAGCTTAATGGAATACTATGGCGAATGTGTTGAAGCGCCTGAAGTAGTAAGAATGCCAACATTCCAAGAATTATATGACCTACCAGCTCCTGAAAAACAACCAGTAGTAGCAGTATATAAGTTTCCTGATCTAACAGGTCAAAGAAAACAAAAAGGTGATGTTGCTATGTTTAGTACTGCAGTTTCTCAAGGTGGGGAAACAATGCTAATCGATGCATTAAAAACTGCAGGTAATGGAACATGGTTTAGAGTAGTAGAAAGAGTAGGAATAGACCACTTAACAAGAGAACGTCAAATCGTTCGAACAACAAGAGAACAATACGGAGAAGAAGATAAAACAGGTTTAGCACCACTTCTTTTCGCAGGAATCATTCTTGAAGGAGGTATCATAGGGTTTGATACTAATATCGAGACTGGAGGAGCAGGAGCTAGATATCTGGGAATAGGTACATCGCGTGCTTATCGTAGAGATATAGTTACTGTTCATTTAAGAGCCGTTAGTACATTGACGGGTGAGGTTTTATTAAATGTACAAACATCAAAAACTATTTTAGCAGTAGCGAATGGTTATGATGTTTTTAAATTTGTCGATATGGAAACCCAACTTGTAGAAATAGAAGATGGGATAACTGAAAATGAATCGGTAACGCGGTCACTTCGCTCATGTATTGAAGCGGCTGTGTTAGAACTTATATACCAAGGTCATGATAATGATTTTTGGGTAATTAAAGATGGGCATCGTCATCCACATGAAGAACATGGGAAAAACGATAAACATCAAATAGAGGAAAATATAAATGAAAATGCAAACTAAAATATTAGCATTTGCGGTTTTATTATGTAGCCCTGTATTTCTGTTCGCTGGAGCAAACGATAATAAAATATTATTAGACCAGAGCGGTGACACACTAACGTTAACTATTGATCAAATTGGTTATGGTAACAAGTTGTGTGGATCTATGTCTGGTAGTGATTGTGCTACAGATTGGACTTTAACCGGTAATACTGTAACAATGGACATTGATATGATTGGTAACTTAAACCAAATCTTCGGACCAACTTTATTTGATAGTACTGATGTTGACTTAAAGTTAACTGGTAACTCAAATATATGGGATTGGAATGTTGGTTATGGCGGAAGTGCTGATTCATCAGTTGTTGACGTAGACATAACTGGATCTTCAAACACATTTGATATTGACTGGGGCTATGCAGCTTCAGCTGAAAGATTAAATATGGATTTAGATATTACAGGTGGTTCAAACGTTTGGGATATTAACATAGATGCTGACGACGTAACGTGGGACATCGATGTTATTGGTAGCTCAAACAATTTTGCCACAACACAATCTGATGGAGCGTATCAATCAATTACTTTAGAATGGATTGGTAGTTCGGGGGATATAGATATTCTACAAACATCAGGAACATGTCCTACGGGAGTCTCTGGTTGTTACGGGATTATAAATGCAGATTTTGATAGCGAAAATGCAGTTGTTAACATTAAGCAAAAAGATACTGGCGATTAGTCTATTAGCTAGTTCTTTTGTTTATGCAGAAGAAATTGCTGATATCACAGAACACAAGGGCAGTGGTGGAATCACCCGACAGGGAGAATCATTCGCCACTGAACTTGGACTGGATGTCATGCAAATGGATGAAATAGAAACGGCAAAGGGAAGGCTTAAATTAACATTCCTAGATGATACAGTCTTAAGAATGACTGAGCATACTAAAGCAGTACTTACTAAATATTATTATGATCCATCGAATCCAAAGAGTAGTTCGATGACTATGAAGTTCGTATCAGGTACAGCAAGATTTGCTACAGGTGGATTGGGATTAGTACCAAAAGAGAATATAATGCTAGAAACGCCAACAGCGACGATAGCAATAAGAGGAACAGATTTTACTACATCAGTAGATGAGTTAGGAAGAAGTTTAGTTATTCTCTTACCAGAAAAAGAGTGTACAATAGATGGTGATTGTAGTCCAAGTGGATCAATTATAGTTACCAATGAAGGTGGACAAGTTACACTTACAGAAGCTTATCAAGCAACTATGGTATCAAGTATAGGTACTATACCAACTCAGCCAGTTGTTTTAGATAATATTAATATGAATATGATTGATAATATGTTTATTGTTAATCCTCCAAGAGAGATAAGACAAATTGAAGAAGAAGATGGAAGTGGTGGAGATAATAGTTCTGATGGTGGTCTTCTTGACTTCACTGATCTTGATATAAATTATTTGGATGATGACTATTTAGCTGAAGACGATTTAGAATTTAACGAGTTAGATATGGATCTGCTCGATGTTGATTTCTTACAAGATGTATTAGTTGCTTTAGAAAAAGTAAGTGTACTGAATAGAACATCAAGTACTGGTGACTCATCAGATATATCTGGTACAAGACTTGGGTTTGATAAAGAAACTCAATATAACACTATTATAGATAGTGGTGCAGGACAAATTTGGTTCTATAGAGAAGTTAATGGTATAATCTCTATTAAGATACCAGTTGGAACAAATGCTACATTGGAGAGCGAAAATGAAGGGAAAAGAAATCTTATTACTGTGGGCGATGGTCAGTCTGTCGTTATCATCATACGTCAAGGCGGGTGATGAACATAACCATGTCAATATAGATCAAGTTAATTCAGGAGATAATTTAACTCTTGGTATTGAACAGATCGGATATGAAAATCTTGTCAAATTTTCTTTTGATCATGACAGTAATACAATAAACCTTTTACAAGAAGGTAATCATATGTATATTGGTTGGACTGATGCATGGGGTTCAGGTTATTCTTGGGGTGGAGATTTAGATGGACTTAGAAATGAAGTTGATATTCGTCAAAAATGTTCTTTAACTAACTGTGCTGATAATGATTTTCAATTTCATATTTTAGGAAATGATAATAAAGTTGTATTCGGTCAAGGATATGAAAATAATAATAGTTTAACACCAAATTGGAATTATGATAATAACGAGCCTGGTGGGAATTTTGTTAGATTAGATATCCATGGTAATGGTAATGAATTTAAAGGAAGCCAAAAAATGGATACTGCCGGAATTCAGCATTCTATTACTGCAAATATATACACAAATAATAATGACGTATTTATTAAACAAATGCAAAATGGTAATAAAACTTTTACTATGACAATTAGAAATTCTGATGGTAATGAAGTTGATGTTACCCAAAAAAATAATGGAGCTCATACAGCAGTTGTAGACTTATTAGGATCTCAACCAACAAATTTAGCTTTAATTCAACGAGGTAATACAAATCAATCGTATACCTTATCACAAAATTGCTTAACAGTTGGTGGATGTAATATAACAGTTACTCAAGGAAATTAATGAATATTAATGGAAAAGTCAAAGCAAGTCAAAAGAAGTTTTACAACTTTAGTAAGAAGACCTTACCAGGATGCTATTGCAGTAGTTCTGAAATGCTACGATCATCATATTGAAATGGCAGCAAAGGGAATAGATCCAGACTTTCATAAAAAACAAGCTGCAAGACTTAAGACTTGGACGATAGAACAAAAAGATTATATTGTAGAAATAGAAAAACAAGAAGTGCCAGATGGACGATGGAACTGGTATGGATTAGGAGAAGAAGATGAGTGAATGTCCAGAAGAATTTTATGAATGTTTTACCGAAGAACAATATGATGAGATATTAGATCTCTTTGAAGAGAATGAAATATCGTTTCCAGAGTCAATTCAACCAGAAAGTGTAAGCGATGCGCAAGCTATGGCAGATTTTACATGGCAAGTTTTATTCTTGTCTCCATGGGAATTAGCTTACATAGCTTTGCCAATGAGTGTATTAGCTTTTTATGGATTAACTATATATACTATATTTAAAATGATACAAAAAAAATATAGTTAATGAAATATTTAACTAGTATATGGACAACTCTTGGATTAGTATTCTTACTAATCGGCATGAGAGTTACTGATCCTCAGATCATTGAACAAATCAGATTAATATCATTCGATAATTATCAAAATACTTTAGAAGTAAAAAAGTCAGATCAAATCATTATTGTAAATATAGGAGAAGCTGCCTTAGGTAAAAATGGTCAGTGGCCCTGGCCTAGATCTTATATGGCTCAAACTATAGCAGACTTAAGATCTCAAAATGCTGGTTTGATTGGTATTACTACAATGTTTCCTGAAGAAGATAGATTTAAACAAGATGAAATATTATCTCAATATTTACAAGGAACTGTTTTAGCTCAATTAGGAGATACAAACGGTCGTAGCGAAAAAGGACCTTATGTTGGTACAGCAATCTTAGGAGAAGGAGAACCTACAGATTATATGTATACATTCAAAGGATTAGTATCAAATATACCAGTACTAGAAGATGCTACTTGGGGAGTTGGATTAGTTAACGGAGCTCCTGAAGTTGATAATATAACGCGTCGAATCCCATTAATAGGCAATATAAACAATCAACCTTATCCTAGCTTTTCACTAGAAATGGTCAGAGTGCTTCAAGATGAGAAGTCTTATTCAATGAGAGTTGGATTAGATGGAATTGAAGATATAATGATACCTCCTTATGCTCCTATAAAAACTGATTCTACTGGTTCTGTTTGGATTAATTATTCTAATGAATTTGATACTTATGAATATGGAGAAGAAATACCTAACTTACAAGCTAAAATAGTATTACTTGGAGTTAGTGCTGCTGGAATACAGCCTCAAGTGGCAACTCCAGCTGGACTTCTTTATCCTCATCAGATTCAAGCTCAAGTTCTTCAGACCTTGATGAATGGAGATTCAATATCTCGACCTCAGTGGGCTGATGCTGCTGAAATTGGAATAAGCTTAATTGTTGTGGTGTTGCTGGTATTGTCAGTTTATTATCTTCCGATATGGGCTTCCGGAATTGCATTCTTCGCCGGGCTAATGTCCTCAGCTGGAATCGTTTATTATTCATGGTCCGAATCTCTGATACTCCTTGATCTAACCTTTCCACTTATATTATATATACTTTCCTTTACTTCAGCAGCCTTTAATAACTTTTATAAACAATTTAAATTAAGACAACAAATAAAAGGACAGTTCAGTACTTATATATCACCTGACTTAGTTAATCAATTAGTCAAAAATCCAGATCTTATGAAACTTGGTGGCGATAGAAGAGAGATGACATTCTTATTTATGGATATATGTGGATTTACTCCGATATCAGAACACTATAAAAACAATAACGATCCAGAAGGTTTAGTAGAATTAGTTAATGAATTCTTAGATAAAATGACAAAGATCATATTAAATAACGGTGGTACAATCGATAAGTATATGGGTGATTGTATTATGGCATTTTGGAATGCTCCTCTTCCTTGTAAGAATCATGCTGAAATGGCTGTACTCAGTGCATGTGAAATAGAAGAAGAAGTTAAATATCTACAGAAAGCATATGAAGATCGTGGATTACCACCTATTAATGTGGGTACTGGTATTAATACAGGAACATGTATTGTAGGTAATATGGGATCAGAAAAAAGATTTGACTATTCAGTCATAGGAGATGCTGTCAATTTAGCAGCTAGGCTCGAAGCTACGGCAGCTAGAGGAGAATATATTAACAATAAGACCATTATATCCCGTGATACTATGTTACAGTGCGGCCCTGGTTTTGCCTTCTCTGACATAGGTACCATAACAGTGAAAGGTAAGAGTGAACGGATCACTATCTACAGCCCTACCAAACTGTGAAAAGGGCCCTCTCGTGAATCTATCAAGGTAAACCCCCATACACTTTAAAAGAAAGTGACTCTCTGTGCGACACTATATACTATTCAGTTATATACTTATACTTCTGTAAAAAAAAGTGAAAAAAGTGAAAATAATCCTTTACATTTGCTAAGAACTATGGTATAATATACATATAAAAATTGATAAAGGAGTAAAAATGGAAAAAGTTATATTTGATGTTGATGGTACCTTAATGGATATCGAACACAGAAGACATTTTGTTTCAGGCGCTATGAACGACTGGAAATCATTCTTAGATCCTAAAGTAATGAAAGGTGATAGTCCTAAATGGGAAGTAGTTAATACTGCTGTTGCTTTGCATAATTCAGGTGTTGAAGTTGTAGTTGTTTCAGCTAGAAATGAAAGACATAGAGAAGTTACTGAAGCTCAATTATCAGCTGCTGGAGTTAAGTTCCAACACTTGTTTTTGAGACCTGATGATGACTTTAGATCAGACGTTGAATTCAAATCAGAAGTTTTTGATCAGTTGGTTAAAGCCGATTGGACTCCAGATTTGGTATTTGATGACAGAAATTCTGTAGTTGAAATGTGGAGAGCAAAAGGCGTTCCATGTTTTCAAGTAGCAGAAGGAGATTTTTAATATAAATGATAGGATCAAAATTTTTTACAGAACATGATAAGAAGTTTACTTCTAAAAATACTCTTGTTACTCGTGATAGAGAAACAGGTTATATAACATATTTCCCTTTGACTGCTAAAGAGTTAAAATTAGCTCTTTCTCAGAAAGATTCTGATTGGGATATAATGTGTGAATCAGTTTTAGAAAGAAACAGATCAGTAGAACCTAATGCCAAAAGCATAAAAGGAAACTATGATCTTATATGGTTAAACGGAAGACCAGTTCATTGATTACGATGAAAATGCGCGGTATAGTCAACCCGTCCACTAGAGTGGCCACAAGACCAAATGACAATTGTGACGTGGAAAGCATGACATCTAGAGAGCTAGAACGCAAGTCCAGAAGTGGATGTTTATCGGCTAGCTCTCGATTCTTTGAAAAAAAAGTGAAAAAAAGTGAAAATAATCCTTTACATTTGCTTAAAAGTATGGTATAATATACATATTAGATAATAAAAAAGGGTATAAGGAGCCCCAATATTATGGATAGATTAGCATTAATCAAAAAAATAGCTGAAGAAAAACAGGCCAAAATCAATGAAGAAGCAGAATTTCAAGCTTCAATCGTTAGACTAGATGCACGTAAAGCTGCTAAAAAAGAAGCAGATAAGCTCGCTCTCAAAGAACATAAAAGGCTTACACAACAAGTCAAGAAAGCAGGTAAAGCTGCTCCTAATAACTTTGATATGTTCAAACCAGAAAACATGTATTATTCAGATAAAGAGGTATCTTCTTATTTAGAAGGTTCATCTTATATGGATGCGTACAATGCAAATAAATCAGCTGACGGAGACTACTAAATGAAGAAACTTGTAATACAAACTCAATACCTAGAAAACTACGGAGATTCAAAAGATCCGTATATGAAGTTTAAAGGCGGCGATACTTATATATCAAAAGGCGTCGTTGGCGATAGTCCTAATGATATTGCTACACTCGTAGCAAAGGTTAAACCTTATATTACTACTGACTTTTTTAAGTCAAATGGTGGTTGTGACGAATATATCACTGATGTAAGCGTTGAACCTCTTTCGAAACAAGTTACTGAAGATTGGGATACGCCTACTGAATTTAGTATAATTCAATGGATATCCACAACAAATCATATGATTAGCTTTATAAAAATCACTGATAATCGTGGAGAGTACGGTTTCAGAAAGAAAGAAATCCTTGAAGTTACTGAAACTTGGACAAACAATCGTGAAGATTATAAAGCTGAATATCTCATGGAAGATGGAGATAGCGTAGTCGGTGATGCTGGCCTTAGAGAATGGTTCGACATTCAAGAAAAGGTAGCTTAAGAATTAAATATACTATAGAGGAATATGCTTATAATAAAAAAATATAAAAAAAGTGAAAATAATCCTTTACATTTGCAAAGAACTATGGTATAATATAACTATATTGATAATTAAATAAGGAGCGATAAATGAAAAATATCACAAAAGCGATAAGCCAAATCGATAACATGGCAGACCTAAACGTTGTAATCTCAGCGTTAAAACAACAACAAAAAATCTTAAAAGCTCAAGGATCTCGTAAAGCGAGAGCAACCTTTAGAGTTGGAGATATTTGTAACATCAGATCCAACTCTGGATTAGAAAAATGCGAAATCACAGATATTCGTAGAACTAAAGCGAGCATCAAAATTGGGCGTAACCATTACACATGTTCTCTTACAATGTTGGAGGCTATATAATGCCAAAAATGTTTCAACATGATTTATTTGGCGGTGGCGAACCGATCCAAATAGAAATTGAAATCAGTGAAGAGCAACAAGCTCATTTCGATGCTGCAGCAGACGCAGCATCTGAAGATCACTCAATATGTACATGCGGAAAACTTATTGTTGACTGCGATGAAGCATATGAACATATTACAAGTGGGTGCTAACATGTTTATAGCTAATTTTTTAACACTTGAAAAAACAAACTATAATGTTCAAGTATCATTTTTTGATTACTTACATTATTTAATTAACAAAAAATCTTTCTTAGAAAAACTAAGTGAAGAGTATAGAACTGACTTTTTTGGTTCATTTTATTTTAAAGGAGTATTTTATGTTAGAAATAATATCTGATAATATCGAATATGAAATCGATGATAGCTTTTCTTCTGTAAATGGATCATCGTATAAAGGTGAAGTTACAACAACGTATGATAAGTTAAGCCGTCTTTTTGGTAAACCAACTGTATCTACTGGCGATCCATATGAAAAAGTTAATACTGAATGGGTTATTTCAGGCAAAGTTTTCTACATTGATCAATGGGGAGAAAAAGATTACGAATACGTAAATGCAACTGTTTATAATTGGAAAACTGGATATACTCCTACTGAAGAATATGGCTGGCATATTGGCGGTAAAAGCTGGGATGCTGTTGAATTAATAGAACAGATTCTTGAAGGATCTGTAGAACCGGAGTATAATGCAAATGACTAGAATTAATAATATTAAAGGACGTGGTTCAGAAAACTACGTATTTACTGCTCATGCAGGCAGTGCAGGGGATATGCTTGAATTGGAAAATATTCGTAAAGCTATCAAAATAGTTAACAACGATTTAAGACGTTACAAATACGGGTCCCGTCAAAAGAAAGACGGGTATGGGAGTCCATATTCTCAATTCCGTGTTAAGTGTCAAGCCAGAGGACCTCGTACTAGAGCTGCTCTTGCTGATGGTAGGAATCCTAGGGCTTACGATCAGTCCTTACCTATGCGACACGCTGAGCGCCTTGATGTTTATATATACGAAATATGAGACTTTTAAAAGAAAATTATGGTGATGTGCGTATCTTTCAAGATAGACCGTTTGGCTATCGTAGATACCATGTCGTCTGGAATGACGGAAGAGAAACAATGTATTCCGGACTTTGGTATAGTTATGCTAAGGTTAAAGAGATTGTTGAAGGAGAATTAAATGGGTGAACATAACGATAAAGTCCAAAGACAAAGGATTCTATTAGAAGCCGAAGAATGGGCGGGAGGAGTACGTTCATTACATACTCACAAAATGCAATCCATGTGGTATGATGATCGTCCTCAAGATACTCAAGATTCAATGGTTACTGATATTCAGTATAACGATGGAAGAATTGAAAGACGAAAAGACGGAAAAGTTATTCATGTATTTGGTCAAGCAGTTAGAGGCGAAGAGCTTATGAATGCATATCTAAGAGGCTGTCTGTGATTCCAGTTGAAATGAATTCTGTTCAGGGCGGTTTACAAATGGTATACAAGTTTGATAACGGCTATGGCGCTTCAGTGATTCAACATGAAGGTTCTTATGGAAGTCATAAAGGAAGATGGGAATTGGCTGTTTTATGCCATGGAGAGCTTTGTTATGATACACATATTACTAACGACGTACTGGGACATTTATCATGGGCAGATGTAGATGAAAAATTAAATGAAATTAATTGTTTACATTTGACTAAAAGTATGGTATAATATAACTTATGAGTTCAACAAATTTTTATATGGGTTCGTTACGATACGACCACACGGGTAGGAAAAGAAAAAATCATGCGGCCAGCCGTGTCAAAAAGAAAAGGCCAACATTTGTACCAATGAAGATCGATCCGATCAAACAGCAAGCTGCACATGAAGCAGCACTTAAAAGAGAAGCTGAAAAGCAAGACTTTCTAAATAGGCTTTCTAAAATGAAAACCGATGCTACAGCTAAAAAGGAAAGGATGGAATATACAGGTACTTTAGTAAAAGGTATTGCTACGATGCATAAATCTAATGCTGTACCAGTAATCGATGATCAGCATATTAAAGATATAGCTAGGATGAGAAGATGATAGAAAACATTTTCATAGGACTATTACTAATAGGATCAGCAGCATTTGCGATCGGTAGTAGTATAATAATTGCTGAAGATAAAGAAAAAGCTAGAAAGCTTAAAGAACATTTAAATCATTTACCAAAGTTCAGGGAAGATAAGCCAGGACCTTTTGATAAATCTAATGTAAAATATTTTGATGGAGATAATACATAGACAACTTTCGGTGGAGCTCCGGCGCTCCTTATCAATATCAATTAGTCGGAGCTCTGCCACCTTATAGGAAATACAATGGCTAGAAAAAAAGCAGTTAAAAAAGTCAGAACTAGAGCGCAAAGGCTTAGTCTAGATGAGCAAATGATGGGTCCAATGCCAACATATGATGTTGGTGCTACTCCAAAAGATCCTGACTCATTTGAATATAGAAAAGAATTAATGAGTGGATTAAGATGGTTTAGTTACTTCTTTGGACCAAAAGAAAATAAAGAGTATCATCTTAAGTTTGCTACTGATATTATGGGTTACACACCTAAAAAAATACAAGCGTTAAAAGCTTTACCTGATTGGAAGTTAAATCAAGGGTTAGGTTCAAGCGTTCGTATGTGGGCTGTAGGCTGGGAATATCCTGAAGCAAAATTAGAAGTATTTAAAGAGCGTATTACCGAACACTTAGAAAAAGGTAAAGAAATATTAAAAGAAAAGAAAAATGCTCCGGTAAAGAGAGTTATATCTCCTGCTGAAAGACTAAAAGCTAAATTTGATTCTACAATTTATCATGATTGGGACACATTAGTTTTAGATGAATGGATGAATGGAAACTTTGATATTAAGTTTCCTGTATATGATTTATATAGATCTTATAGTCTTAAAGGAGCAGCAATTAATATGTTGCGAGATCTAGTTCAATTTGAATATGATGTAATATCAGATGCGTATAATAAAAAATGCGATCAAGCAATGGAAGCTTACTCCCATGTTAAAAGAACTGATCAAAATAAGATGATCAAAACAATGGATAACATATTTGCAGAATTACAAAGATTATCAATGTCAGCTACTGCTACAAGAAAACCAAGAACACTTAAGAGGAAAACCTCAGACAAACAAGTTGAAAAGCTTAATTACTGTAAAGATAATCAAGAAGCTCAGCTTACATCAATCAATCCCGTACTTATCCCTGACAAAGAAGTTCTATATGTTTATAATATTAAACAAAAGAATTTATTTATCTATAAAGCTGAGGAAGGTAAGGGATTTGAAGTACGAGGTTCTACACTTTATAAGTGGAATGCTGATGAATCAAAGGTCATGAAACTAAGAAAGCCTGATGAGATACTACCATTAATTATATCTCAGACAGTCAAGCAAAATGATAAGATCATCAAGAGTTTAACCACAAAAGTTAATCAACCGTCAGGTAGGATTAATAAGGATTGTATATTGTTAAAATGTCTATAAATTTATTAGATGAAAAAATAATGACTAAGAAACGGTTCAATGCAGCCGTAGAATCAGTCGTAGCAGATAAGAACCTATCGTATCTTGATGCTATTAATTATGTCATCGAGAAAAGGGGGATGGATTATAGTAATATAAAAAAATTACTATCAGATTCATTAAAACAAAAAGTAGAAGAGGAAGCAAGATCGCTGAATCTATTAAGAACTAAATCAGGAAATAAACTACCAATATGAGCCAACCACAACAACAACAAGATCAACTTAGATTCCAAAATAAAAAGATCAATGATCAAGCTAAAACAATTGAAGAACAGCAAAAAAGAATTGCTGAATGGATAGAACAACAACAAAATCCAAGGCATAATCAATAGCAATGGATCCGTTTGAAGCTTATAAATTATATAATGCATTACTACTTCATTTTAAACAAGATGGATATAACGCATTGAAGTATAATTTTAAAACTACAGTAACGCCTAAGTCATTTTTTGCGAGGAAGGATAAGTTCTTCTTTGCGAAACTTGGTAAGAACTATCCTAAAGAGATTAAACATTACATGGTTGCTAATTTTATTAAAGATAATAATTATATAGCAGACATGCATTCCTTAGAAGGAGAAAAGAATTATTTAGAGTGGAAAAAAATACGTGAATCTATTACGCGTGTGTTTCAAACTGATATAAATAAAATAGTATTAATGATGGAAGAAGAGAACATCTCATACGATGATCTGTTTCTTTCTCATAATAACCAACATCCATTAGTTATACAACTATGGATTAGGGAAGAACTTCATTTAGAAACAATTGTTATACTAAATGATATTCTTGGGTTCATGGATCGTGAAGGCAAGAAGATAACGGAAACTATTATGTGGCCGGATCTTTATCGCAAAGTAACGAAATATGCGCCTTTCGTGGAGTTTAACCGCGATAAAATGGTAAATATAATGAAAAAGTCCTTTACAAAGTGACTGAAATGTGGTATAATATAGACTATATAATGAATAAAGTGGATAATTCAGTAAATACAAAATATATGGAGAAAATATGTCATTTGCAAATCTAAAGAGCTCGCGAGGCTCGTCTATCGACAAACTCGTCAAGGCTGCAGAAGCCGTTTCCGAAAGCAAGCAAGATACGAAATCATACGTTGATGATCGTTTTTGGAAGCCTACACAGGATAAAGCTGGTAATGGTTATGCCGTTATTCGTTTTCTTCCTGCTAAAGAAGGGGAAGACCTTCCATGGGTAAGATACTGGGATCACGGATTTAAAGGTCCTACTGGTCTATGGTATATAGAAAACTCAAGGACTTCTATTAATCAAGATGATCCGGTCTCTGAAATGAATTCTGTTCTATGGAATTCTGGAAGAGAAGAGGATAAGCAAACAGCTAGAGACAGAAAGAGACGTTTACATTACATCTCAAATGTTCTAATTGTTTCTGATCCGGAAAATCCACAAAACGAAGGACAAGTCAAACTATATAGGTTTGGTAAAAAGATCTTTGACAAAATTATGGATGTTATGCAACCACAATTTGCTGATGAAGATCCAGTAAATCCTTACGATTTTTGGGAAGGTGCTGACTTTAAAATCAAAATTAGAAAAGTAGAAGGTTGGACTAACTATGATAAATCAGAGTTTAGTTCAGTAGCTGCTCTTCATAATGGAGATGAAGATAGACTAGAAGAAGTATATAATAAAATACACTCATTAACTGAGTTTACTTCTGAAAGTAATTATAAGTCATATGATGAACTTAAAATGAAGCTTAATAGAGTTTTAGGAATTGATGCTGGTATGGAACCGGTTCAATCAGCTCCAGTATCTCAAGTAGCTGAAGCTCCAACTGTTGGAAATACTGCTGAACCAGTAATGGATTCAACACCAGCGGCTGAGGAAGATGATACTTTAAGTTACTTTGCTAAATTAGCTCAGGAAAATTAATCTTATTAATTTTGAAAAGGAGTCAGAAATGGCTCCTTTTTTTTATCTGCTTGCATTAGACATCGATATCTTATCGATTTTTTGAGGGTTCTGAATAATAGTTTGATTAGTTGTTTGCTGATTAGAATTACCACCAACAACATTAATAACTTCTTCTTTCGTTACTCCAGTTGCAGCTGCAGCATTTTCCCTAGAAACTGTATCTAGTTCTTCACCTTCTAGATTAGTAGGAGCTTGAGCCTCTACAGGAGGAGCTACTTCTTCTCCAGTATCAGGATTTATTCCAGCATATTCATATACACCATCAGGTATAGCTTTAACTGCTAATCCACGTGGGTCAAAGAGTCCATAATCCTTTGATGGATCAGGTAGTATCGCCCTCAAGATGGACTTAATAAGTCTACCCATAATATCCCCAATGCTTTCGAAAGCCCCTGAGATAGTCCCTACAGGATCACTGAAGAGGTTGCCGAAGAAGTCTATAATTCCTTGCCATATATTATTAATACCATCAAATATAGTACCAATCAGTGCAGAGAAACTAAAGCTTTCTAATGTCTCTTTAAAGTTATCAAATCCTAATAAACCTGCGATGAATCCTACACCTTTTTTCAGTAGATCTAATGGTATACCAATCAATCCTTTTATAACTCCACCAACACCGCCGATTATACCAGCAACGAGCTTCTTAAGGAAACCACCTTCTTGATTCTTAAACCCGTCTATGAAGCCTTTAACACCATCGATGACTCCTAAGACTATTTGTATTGGAAGGAATAATCTACCTAAGGTTCTACCGATAGCAGTAAATGTTTTAAATACTGTTTTAAATACATTTCCTAACTGAGCTATAATTTTACCGATTCCACCAGTACCTTTACCTACACCACTAAATGTTTTAGTAATTTGTCCAAAGATAACTGATATTTGTTGGAATCCTGCACGTATATTTTTAACGCCTGCTGTAATAAATCTAAATCCATTACCTAACGCTTTACCTATATTACCAAAGAATCCAAGTTTACCAAACTGACCTGTTGCAGTTCTAAATGTTTTTAAGCCAGAGAATCCAGCTTTAAATGCGTTTTGAATATTTTTTAAACCATTCGTAAAAGGCTTAAATGCTGTTGAAATAGTTTTACCAATAGATGCAAATCTAGTACTAAATGATTTAGCGATTCCTTTAAAGAAATTCTGTACATTTTTAACAAGATTAGCAAGAGGTGTAGAAATAAATTTAGGTGTTATACCTTTTATTCCTCTACCAAGAATTTTACCTAAGGCTTTAAGAGAATCTCCTAGTCCTAATACAACACCAAGAGCTAGACCTGTAAGAGCTCCTCCAATAGCAAGTACAAAACCTGCACCTAACATTCCAATACCTTCTAGTTCTACATCTCCACCAGCTCCAGGTTCAGTATTTTTGGCTATATCACCAAGTAAATCAAGAGTCTCTTCAGCACGTTTGTTGTTTTCTTTCTGAGTTTCAAGTTCTTGAAGCTTATTACCACTTAAAGCTTCAATAAGACCTTCAATAGCTTCGCTCTGATCTGCTGATAGTTTCTCAGCAGCACCACTTTGAACCATTGACAATTTATTCTGCAGTTCAGCTGTAGCTAAGGCTGCGTCTTCTTGTTCTTTCTGCTCTTTAAGAACTTCAACTATCTTATCTAAACGACTAGTTTGTTCTTCTAGATTTTCTTGTTCTTTATCCATTTATTTTCCGTTAAATGCTTTACCAGCTTCGCTAATACCAAAACAACCTAATGTAACTACTACGAAGGATGTATAAATTGTATCAGATATTTCTAATGGTGTTCCATCCATTGCTGTAACGAGATCAAAAATACCGAATGCAACCATCATTCCAAATGAGATAAATCCAACAATAGCTTTTTCATTTACATCGTTGTCATCTAAGAATATATCTAATACTCTTCTTTTCTTCTTTGGTCCAATCGCTTTCTTCTGTGCCTCAGCATCAGCTTTCATTCTAGCAATTTCTTTTTCTTTATCATGTAGATTATTAATTAGAGTATCATATTTCTCTAAATCAATTTCTACTTCGTTTCTACTGTCTACTTCGCTCATTTGTATTTCCTATTTTCCCGTTTAATACGTTCATTCTCTTCTTTAATATAGTCTTGTAAAAGAGAAATATATATCTCCCTCTCCCACGGCACCATATTATCTAACTCATTTAATGAATATCCATGATGCTGCATCATTGCAAAATTAGTCTTATAATGGTTTACAAGACTATCGTGCGAGAGGCCTACGTAAAAAAACTTTGGAGTCCTCTTAACTCCGTAGTATTCTCATGTCCGCATTTAGCGCATTTATATTCAACATTATATTTAAGTGATGGCATATCATTAAAAAAGTCTGATACCTTTTGAAACTGTCCACTTGACAAACTTTCAATAAAGTTATTAAGTGATTTATCAGTTTCTTTATCAGCATCATAAACATCTTCTTCGTCATATATTGATTTAATACATGCTTTAAGAAGTTTAAATACTCCATCAACTGTTTCAAGTTCTCCTTCTTTGAAAGAATTAATCTGTTCAAATGAAGGATATCTCATAACAATACCTATCTCATCATTTAATGCTATAGTAATATCTTCATTTTCCACTTCTGGGATGTTGATATCATTTATATTTAATTCAATGTCATTCATATGTTCACAACTATGACATTTCATTTTTAATTCGATGCCCTCACCAACTGATTTACTTCTCAATGCTAAAAATAAAGCTTCAATATCAAATATTGCTAGTTCGCTTACTTTTACATCATCATATATGCAGTTACTAATTACATCTTTGACTGCTGTAAGAATCTGTTGTTGATCTTGAGATTCCATAGCAATCATTAATATTTTTTCCTCTTTTACAAGGTAAGGTCTATATTCAACCTCTTTTCCAAGCGACGGAATAACCGTTTTATACTTGGAGACGTTTACTTGTGGTAAAGCCATAATATATATCTCCTATTATGTAAATAAATCTATCACTGATCTTCCAGTAGAAATAACACTTTCTATCGCATTTTCTTCTACATATTTATCATATGATAGCGTCACTGAAAATTTTTGGATAGTATTTTCACTATTATTATCCAAAGTCACAGCAGTTAAAGTAGTTGGAAACGCATTTACCAACTTTATACCGTAAATCGGTATATTTTTATGATTGATTTGTTGTATAACAACATCAGTCGTAAAATCTTCTTTATAACCAATTTTATAACTATCTAAATTGATTACATTTGATGTCCATTCATCAAACATGTTCTTTATGTAATAATCATTTGTAAGAATAAAGTTAAGTGTAACATCTTCGTCTATAACACCATTAACTTGTTTCTTAGTCATGTCTATATTTTGATATTCTGTTGTATTTATTTGTCTGCCAGGTAAAACAGCTGATTCACAAAGCAATGATATATCTCTTGGGTCATTAAATACATTCCCTATACCACCACCTGATGCTAAAGTACCTATTAAAGTAGCAGGATTTTTATTTAACAGAGATAATTTTGGAGGAGTAAAAAATACATTAAACCTATTTTGTTTAGCAACTCCACCTTTTTTACTTATCGTAGCTTTTAATTTATCTATATCCATTTATTAACCTGCGTATTGTTTCCTAGAATATCTCCAAACTGATTGACCTTTAACTTTCTTAAATTGTTCTGTTGGTAAGAATATAGCAATTTCCCAGTCTGTCATTGGTACTCTTACCATCTTAGATTCTACATGATTCATTAAATAATGTTTAAAACATGGCTTAAATTCTTTATATTTTTTTACACCTTGAAGTAGATTATATCTTAATTTTAATCTAGATCTATCAGTTATATTTTTAGGAGCTGTATTCATTAATTCATCAAGGAATCTAGCTCTTACTCCTGGCGCTAAGTAATGTAAATTAAGACCATAGAAACCACCTTTAGCTGGTTCTACCATAATTGATAGAGGGAATCTATCGTAATAAGGTAATGTATCTTTAAATTTTGGATCGTAAAAATACATATACATATTACCAGAAATAAATTTAGATTGAGGATCTAATGCATCATCTTTTAATAATGCTGTTCTACTTACAGTACCTAATTTCTTTACATTTTTTTGAAACCATAGCTGACTATCTCTCGTTCTTGCAGTTACTCCTGCACGAAAGGCTCCAGCTTGTAGTGTATCAAATAAACTTGCCATATATCTATTTATATCAGGATTTTAGTAGTTTGATGCCTAATCCCTTTAAAGTATCTTCTGTCCATACTTGGAATTTCCATCCTTTATGTTCAGCATATTGATTAGCTGCTTCCCATTTATCTTGGTTCTTAATGAATGTATATGCCTCTTGAGCATATCTTTTTGTCTTTCTTTTGCCTTTTTTAGGTGGAACTGTCTCTTTTTTTGGCTTAATTTCTATTAAAAACCGTTTACCATCTTTCATTTCAATAAAAAGATCAGTAAAGTACCTATGTACCTTCTTATCTACTTGAAATTTATATGGTATTACAATCTCTTCTGAGTTCCAATACCTTACATTAGGGTTATTATCACACCATTTAAATGTTTGTCTTTCCCAGAGGGAGCGATAGACTACTTTAGTATAGTCTCCAGCATACTTTTCTTTATTTTTTATTGTGTATTTACCTTTATAACTCATGTCTAAACCTTATAAATAACTGTATAGTAATTTTATTTATAAGAGTTTTTATATGGCAATACGATACTTTCCAAAAAAATTAAGCCAGATGGCTGATGCAGGAGCAGATTATATTTCTTTCGAGCTTATTTCGAAAAAAGATCCAGAAGCTTTTGAAACAATCTTTTTATACATGCCGCCAGGTATATCAGTTCCTGATGCAGCTACATATAATAGTGTTAATTTAGGTAATATAGGTGCAGCATCAGCAGCAGCATCTGGGACATCTATTACAGAAGCAGATGCAATTGCAAAACTAACTTCAACAGCAAAGGCTGGCGGTGGAACATCAGGAGATGCAGCAGCAGCGGCTGAAATAAATCGAGGAATAGCTGCAAATCCATATACAGCAGTAGCATTTGAATCGACTGCATTAAGAAATTTTACCTTTAGTTTTAAATTAGTATCTGAATCATCAGATGAAGCTGAAGATGGTAGACTTATTGAAAATACATTTAGAAAATTCTTATATCCTAAAGAAATAGGAGCATTAGCATTACAATATCCACCATTATTTAGAATAAAATTTTATACCGGTGAAGATGAAAATAAATTTATGCCAATGATTTTAGATTCTTATTTAACTACAATGAATACAGTTTATAATGAATCAACTAATATATTCCATAGTGATGGTTCTCCAGCTGAAATAGGTATGGAATTATCATTTCAAGAAACAAAAGTACTTACAAGAGATGATTTATATGGTGACAGCCTTGATTATAGAAGGGATAGACCCAAAGCAGCAAGTAATGATGGAGGTGTATAATGGCTTATTTTAGAAAGTTTCCAAAAAATAAATATGATTTTAATCGTGATGGTACATTACAAACAATAATAGAGTTCCATAAATCTGTAAGACCATTAGATTATAAAGTTGATAGTCCATCTCAATATAGATTTTATGAAATAAAAAATGGAGAAAGACCAGATATAGTATCTCAAAGATTATATAATACACCAAATTATTATTGGACATTCTTTTTAATTAATGATTTTTTACATGACGGATATTCTTCATGGCCATTAAGTGCTGAAGCTTTTCATAAATATCTAGAAAGAGAATATGAAGGGTTTGCAATTACAACTAATCCAGAAATTGTACGTAATACTGATCAGCAAATAATTAATTTTAAAGATAGTTTAGCTGGTAGGTTTCAAATAGGAGAAGGTATCCTTGGTTCTATATCAGGAGCACTTGGTACATTAACACAAAAAAATGTTGATATGAATCAATTAATTGTTCAGAATGTAAATGGTGCATTCATTGGTGATCCTGATGCTATTAACAATTCAACAGAAAACATTGATGGTCAAACAACAGGGGATTCAGTTGCTTCATATATAGTATACAAATATGCAGACGCTCCTCATCATTACTTTGAAACTGGTGATGCCGAAGAAAGATATGTATATCCATCAACTAATTTTTCAGAAAATGCAACTACTTATGCGGGTACTGTTCCAACAAATAGTTTATCTTTTAAAACAAATAGGGCTCATCTCTTCGAATTAAATGAAGAACGATCTAAAATTAGAGTACTCGATCCTAGATTTGTTGAACAATTTGCAGAAGAATTTGAGACTCTTATAAATGGCTAAACAATTTAATGCTAAATTAGCATCTGGTTCGTCTGAAGGTTCATTACCATCAGCTTATCAGATAATGCAATTTGATATTACCACAAATGGTGGTGATGTTATTAATATTATTGATTTAATTGGTACTATTAATATAACTGAAAGTTTATATAGATCTTCAATTCAATTAAATGCAACTATACAAGATGGTCTAAACTTCTTAGAAATAAAAAAATTAACTGGTAATGAAAAAATTAATGTTCATTTAAAAACAGTTGAACTTACAGATGATAATTCAGGCGAGAAAAAAGAATTTAAATTAGAATTATATCTAGCATCTATACAAAATTATTCAAAGGCTTCGCCAGGCGTACAATATTATGAACTCGTTGCAGTATCAAAGCACTCATGGATTAATCAATTAAAAGTATTAGAACGTTCTTTTCAAGGTTCAATAGGTCAATTAATACAAAGTATATGTAAAAAAGATTTAGAGATTAAACCAAACTTTATTAATACTGATACGAAAGATATTATTAAAGGTATATATCCCAAGCTTAGACCACTAAATGCCGTTTCTTGGTTATTAAGAAATGCATTTGATAACTCTACTCCGTTTTATTTCTATGAAACAGCAACAAATGGAGTTAATTTTAATTCATATGATAATTTAATAGAAGAAGATACTTATAGAGAATATAAACAAAAGGCTTTTTATACTGGAGAAATGGATTCAAAAGATGCGTATGAAGAAGGCATGGCAAAAATAAGAAAAATATCTTCTGAATTAAATCTTTCTAAATATTTATCTGCATCATCTGGTGCTTATGCTTCTAATATGATGTCATTTGATATTGCTACTAAAAAATTAGAAAAAAATGATTTTAAATACGAAGGAAAGAAATTAAAAAAATTAAATAAAAATTTACCGTTCAGTCTACAAACAGAATTTCAATCTAAAAAATTAAATGAATTTACTAAAGCAAAGAATCATTTTATATCTACTAATTCATTAGCCTTTGGTAATTTAAGTAATTATCATCAACCATTAGTACCTACGTTATTAAAAAATGAAGCTTATCTAGAAAATACTGAGTTTATGACTCATGATATAGAGTTAAATGGTGATTTTGATTTATGCGTTGGTAAAAAAATTAATTTAACTCTTTCAAAATCATCTGATCCTGATGAATTAGATGACGAAAGAGGTAATATGGTAGATAAATTATTATCTGGATTACATATTATTACAAGTATTACACATAAATTTGAAGAAGAATATACAATGGATGTAAGATGTAAAAAAGATTCTTTAGTATTGGAGCTTGACTAATGAGAGATAATGATCAATTTATAAATGATAACTTTAACTGGTTCTTAGCACTTGTAGAAGATATAGACGATACTGAAATGCTCAATAGAGTAAAAGTAAGAGCTTATGGTTATCATTCAGATGATACTAGCTTAGTTAAAAAGGATGATCTTCCCTGGGCAACTGTTATGATGCCTAGTACATCAGCATCATTTAAAGGGAATGGTTCAAACCATGAGTTAGTTGTAGGTTCTCTCGTTGTCGGATTCTTTCGCGACGGGCCATCTGCACAAGATCCTATAGTATTAGGCAGCATAGCTACACAAACGGAGGGCACGAAAGATATACCAATTGAAGCTCAGCTTAATCCTCCGACGAATAAAGTACATAAAACAGAGGCCGGTCATTTAGTAGAATTTGATAATACAGAAGGCTCTGAACGAATTAATATACAGCATAAGTCTGGTACAACAATTAATATTGCTGCCGATGGTACAGTATTTGTAAATGCTTCGAATACGACCGTTGATATAACTGGTAATACCACGATACATGGTAATCTATTAGTAAACGGAACAACACACAGTACAGGAGATGTTTCAACTGATGCTGGTAACGCTCCAACTCTTGCTACACATAAACATAAAACAACATCAATGGATACTGGTACAGGAAGTAATTCAGGCAAAACCAATGATTCTTCAATTCCTGATGACTAATAGGTATAAATAGATATATGGCATTAGGAAATAACGCATTATCAGATAAAAGTGGACAGAGTAAAAATTCTTCTGTCGTATCAAAGAAGCGAGGGTTTAGTGATTTAAATCTTAAGCTTACTAAACATCCTATAAGAAAGGATATTACACCTCTCAAAGATGATGCTGCAATTAAAAATGCTGTAAAGAATTTATTAATAAGTAATTTTTATGAGCGCCCATTTCAACCAACTCTTGGCGCTAATTTAAGGGGATTACTATTTGAACCGGCAAGTGTATTAACAAAAGTAGCATTAAAATCTGCGATTACTAAAGTACTTGTAAAAAACGAAAAAAGAATATCTATTATAGAATTAAAGGTTGAAGATAATAGAGATAATAATGCTTATAGAATATATCTTACATTTAGAATTAAAGAATTTGATGAAGTACAAGATATAGAAATAGAACTTAGGAGATTAAGATAATGGCAGGAACAGATTTAAAAGTAACTGAATTAGATTTTGCTGATATTAAGACTAATTTAAAAAATTATTTAAAGAATCAGTCTACATTTAACGATTATGATTTTGAAGGATCTGGTTTATCAGTTCTTTTAGATGTATTAGCATATAATACACATTATAATGCAATGACTGCTCATTTAGCATTAAATGAAGCGTTCTTGGACTCAGCTCAAATAAGAGGAAACGTGGTCGCAAGAGCAAGAATGTTATCATACGTTCCAAGGTCTATACTCTCACCAAGATCAAGTATACAAATAGTAGTTCAAGTAGGAGCTGAATCTGGTACATTACCAGCAACTCTTACATTAAATAGAGGAGCTAAACTTACTTCTATAGTTGACGGAGAAGAGTTTAATTTTATAGTATTAAATACACAAACTGCAAGCTTAGTAGTAACTGATGCAAGTAATAAAACATATACATTTGATAGTGTTGAAATTGCAGAAGGTACTTATAAAACAGCAAAATATAGAGTTGATAATTCAATTGAAAATCAGAAATTTCAAATAGCTGATAAAGATGTTGATACTTCAACGCTAAGAGTGAGAGTACAGGCTAATGAAGAATCATCTGCATTTGATATATACACATTATTTACTACATTACTTAACGTAGTAAGTGATACAAAAATTTATCATTTACAAGAAAATGCAAATGGATTTTATGAAACATATTTTGGTGATGGTGTAACTGGATTTAAACCTACAAATAATAATATAGTAACTATGGATTATGTTTTTTCTAATGCTACAGAAGCAAATGGAGCAACTACATTTACCATGGTAGATAGCATTGGTGGTTATAGTAATATCTCTGTAACAACTTTAACAAATGCTGCAGGTGGTTCAGATCAAGAAACATTAGAATCAATTCGATTTAATGCACCTCTCACATTTACATCTCAGAACAGAGCAGTAACAGCTGATGATTATAGATCTATTATTCAAAGAGAATTCTCAAACATATCTGCTATTTCTACTTGGGGTGGTGAAGATAATGATCCGCCAAATTATGGTAATGTCTTTGTTTGTATTAAACCTGTAACTTCAAATGTATTAACAACAGCAGAAAAAGAAAATATTACTACAAATATATTAAAAGGTAAAAACGTTGTATCAATTACTCCTATTTTAGTAGATCCAAATTTTACTAATTTATCTTTAGAAGTATTTTTTAAATATAATCCAAACTTAACTGATAGATCTTCAGTAGAACTTACTGCAGTTGTAAGAGATACTATTGATGACTATAGTCTTAATGAATTAAATAAATTTGATGGTGTATTTAGGCATTCAGCTTTATTGCAAGATGTAGATAACTCTGATCCTGCAATTCTTAACTCAACTATAAGACCTAAGATGTTTAAAAACATTACTCCATCAACTACTACAAGTGAAAATAATTTTGAATTAAATTTTGCTGGTCCATTTTATGTATCAGGCTCTCTTGATGATTATAGTATTAATTCATCAGCGTTTAAAATTGGTGGTGTAGACCATTATTTTGGTGATGAACCTATATCAGGTTCTACGTTACGTAATGTTATTGTTTATAAAATAGTAAGTGGAGTAAGAGTTACAGTTATTTCAGATGCTGGAGAAGTAGATCCCACACTCGGCAAAATAACATTAAATAGTTTTGGCCCAGACAGTACAGCCAGTATTCGAATTACAGCAGTTCCATTATCATTAGATATTGCTCCAAAAAGAGATCAGCTTCTTTCAATTAGTTCAGCTGATGTAGTTATAAATCCTCAAGAAGATAGCATTGCAACAGCTGGAACAACTGGTGCAGTTTCATATACAACAACAAATAGATTTAGTACATAATGGCAGGTTACGGATCAAATACTTCATCTCCCGGTTATATAGAATCGGTAGTTTCAACTAAGAAGAAAACAAAAGAACATGTTCGTACGAATCAATTAGTACCTGAAGAAATATTATCTGATGCTCCTCTCTTTGAATCATTACTTGAAGCTTATTATGAATTTCTTAACTTAAAAGAATTTCTTTATAATGAAACAATTGTAGTAACTGATTTAATCGCAAGTGGAAGAGCAGTATTTAGAATATCAGATCCAAAACAAGAAAACAATAAATTCTTTTCAGATGATCAAGGTGGTAATTCAACATTAACTATTACAAATACAAATGGTAGTACAACTCAAGTTACATTGAATAGTACTAATGTAACAATATCAAATGGAAATGATTTACCCGGATCTTTATCTACTAGTTCTGGAACATTTGGTAAAACATTTACTGTAACTGGCCTTGAGGCATTTAATAATTTATCTTGTAGCCTTTCAACATTACAAACTAATTATGTATTACCAAATCCTTCATATGTAACAAATACAATTGAAGATTCTATGAATATTGATAATAATACCGCAGAATATTTAGAAAAAATGCAAAAAGAAATAGCTGCGTCTATTCCTAGAAATTTATCAGTTGAAAAAAGAGGCCTATATAAGACTATTGTTGATTTATATAAAGTAAAAGGTTCTCAAGATTCTATAGAAATATTTTTTAGATTGCTTTTTGATGAAGCTGTAGAAGTACAACAACCTTATAATAAAACATTAATACCTTCATCGGGTAATTATGATACTTCTCAAAATAGATATTTAGATAATAAAGGATTTTTATCTGATACTATTAAGATTCAAGATTCTTTATTCTATCAGAAATTTTCATACCTTATTCGTACTGGTAAAAATACTACTGACTGGGCAAATGCATTTACTAAACTAATTCATCCAGCTGGATTTAAATTCTTTGGAGAAATTTTACTTAAAATTGAATTAGTACGTGCAGTATTAGGTGATGACCAAGCAATAAGTAATTTGAATCTTGGTTCTCAATCTTATGAAAATGTTTTTAGTAGATTAAATAGACTTACATTATCATCAATGCCAGGATTACAGCCTGGTGTAATTGGACTAGAAGATTTAGCTCTTATTTTAGAAATATTAGCTCCTTCATTTAATCCTAATGTAAGAGCTAAAATCTTTAAATCAGCTGGTCTTTCAGTAACATTAGGAAGTGGCGCAACAGCTGGAAAGGTAACAGCTATTGAAATTGCATCTCCTGGATTTGGTTATTCTACAGCTCCTACTATAACTATTACAGGAGACGGTGGATCAGGAGCTGAAGCTACATGTACTATTGATAACGAAGGCCAAGTAGATACAGTTTCAATTACTGCTGCAGGAAGTGGATATACAGAAGCATTTGCTGGAATTACTGCAAATGTTAATTCTGGTAAAGTTGCGACATTAACAAGAATTGGTGGTATAAATCGTAAATATTTTGTTGCTCCTACTATTGTAATTAAAGAACCACAATCTTTTGATGAAGATGGTAATCCATTAGCAACTAATGTAACTGCCACTGCAGCATTTAACTTAGCATCCGATGATATACTATATACTTCTTCAGAAGCTAGTGCTGATGCAGCAAAGGCTGAAGGTTTAAGAGAAGGTATAGTTGCAGGCGATATTAAGTTTTATAAAGGTGAAATAACATCTATAACACCAGGTAATGCTGGTAACGGTTATGTAAATGACCCAGAAGTAACTATTCGATCTGATGTTAATAATGAAATAAGAGCAACAGGATTACAACCAATACTTATTTTACTCTTAAATCATGTAACAAGTTTAACTTTAGAAAATAATAATTTCTTCAATAGAAAAACAACATATAATGCTCAAAGTTTCTTTAGGAATAACCAACAAATACAATTTTTTGGTGACAAAACTATAGAATCTAACAATGAAAGCCTTATAAATAAATATAACATTAAAAGTAATATACTTACTTAACGGGACAGAAAAATGACAGCAATCGTAACATCAAATTTTAGAAAAGTAAACGCTGAGAACTTTAAAGCAGACGTAACTGGAAACAGTGTATACATCGGTTTAGGTAAATCAGATGTTTGGTCTTTAACTACTTCAGACACAACAGATACAACAGCCTTTACTCCATCAGACAATATTGATAATATCAATGAAGCATATCAAAATTTACTTGGTATGAAAAAAATAGCAACATCAGAAGTATCTCATGTTGTACCAAGACATACTTGGTCATCAGGAAGAAGCTATGTAGCTTGGGATTCAGATGATTCAAGTATTTTTGATAAAGCTTTTTATATTATCACATCAGAATTTAAGGTATATAAATGTATTGTAAAAGGAGCTGGAGCTTCAACAGTACAGCCTACACAAACATTAACTGCACCAACCGCAGAATCAGATGGTTATACATGGAAATATATGTATACAATTCAGGTAACAGATTCAGAAAAATTCTTAACAACTAGTTTTATGCCCGTTAAAACAGTTTCATTGGATTTTAATAATGATGCTGCAGCAGAATCGGCTCTTTCTGAAGGAGATTATGCACAATATTTAAACCAAAAAGCATCAAGAGATTCAGCTACTGCTCAAGGTATTGAAAGATACGAAGTAACAGCTGGTGGTACTGGTTATACATCAGCACCTACAATTACTATTAGTGGTGACGGAACTGGAGCAACTGCTACAGCTTCTGTTTCAGGTGGAGCGGTAACAGCAATTACAGTTACTGCTAAAGGAACAAATTATAATATAGCAAGCATTGCAATTACTGGTGGATCAGGATCAGGAGCTACAGCAAGAGCTGTTATTGCACCTAATAATGCGCCTAAAGTACAAAGTGTACTTACTGGTGGACATGGTGTAGATCCTATTAATGAACTTGGTGGATTCTTTGTTTCAGTAAATACACAAATGACTGGTTCAGAAAATAGTGACTTAGCTATTGGACAGGATTTTAGACAAGTAACACTTATTAAAAATCCAAAGAATGCTGGGACTGGAACAACAGCAACAGCAACAACTTTAAGAGGAACTAAATATTTAGATCTAGCATCCGGTGCTAGTACATCTGGATTTACATTAGATACTGTACTTACAGGAGGAACTTCTGGAGCAAAAGCATTTTTAGTTGAAATAGATACAAGTAATGGAAGATTACATTATTATCAAAATTCTAAAACTGGATTTATAAGTTTTGCAAATGGAGAAACTGTAACTGGAGTAGGTGGTGGATCTGCAGCTTTAAAATCTTCTAGTGCTGTAGTAGCAGCTGAAGTAGAAAGAAATTCAGGAGAACTTTTATTCTTAGAAAACAGAGATCCAGTAAATAGATCAGCTACCCAGATTGAAGACATTAAACTTATAATTGAATTTTAATATACATTAGTATATTTTTAAGTAGAGAAAACTTATGCCAACATATATATCAAAAGTTAAAACATACTCAACAGCGCCATATTATGACGATTATGATGAATCAAAAAATTATCATAGAGTATTATTTAGACCTGGCTTTGCAGTACAAGCAAGGGAATTAACACAATTACAAACTGCTTTACAAGGTCAATTAGATAGACATGGCCAATATAGTTTTAACGATGGTTCAAGAGTTGTTGGCGGTAAAGTTTCAATTAATACTGACTACGATTTTATTAAAGTTGAAGAAACATTTGCAACTGGTGGACAATCATATACTACATCAGGCTATTTATCTGAATTTGTAGGAAAAACTGTTACAGGTGGAACATCAGGCGTTACAGCAACGGTAATTGAAGTTGTATCTGCAGCAGGATCAGATCCAAATACATTATATGTTAAATATACAGGTAGTGGTACTAACAAAACAACTTCAACTTTTAGTGCTGGAGAAATTGTTTCATTTAGTGGTGGAACTGCTCGTAAAGCTATGGTTGGTGGTGGTTCAAATATTGATGGTAGTAATACAGCATCTTCAATATCTAATCAAACTGGTTTAGGTTCACAAGCAAATATTGAAGAAGGTTCATACTTTATATCTGGTACTTTTGTATATGTTGCAAAACAATCAATTCTTTTAGATAAGTATACAAGTAGTCCAACTTATATTATTGGATTAAATGTTACTGAATCAATTATTAGTTCAGGCAATGATGGTACCTTAGTAGATAATGCTCAAGGTGTTCCAAATACAGCAGCTCCTGGAGCAAATAGATATCAAATATCTACTGCTCTTATAAAAGAATCTGTAACTGCACCAAATACAACTTATACTAATTATATAATATTACTTAAAGTTGTTGATGGAGTCATACAAACTGATGAAGTAAATAAAACTGGTAATACAGAACTTACAGCAAGATTAGCAAGAAGAACTTCAGAAGAATCTGGTGATTACTCAGTAAGACCATTTACTCTAGACATTAGAGAACATTTGGATGATACTGTAGGTAATAATGGTTACTTAACTTCAGGTAATGGTGGTGTTGCAACTAAATTAGCGATTGGTGTTGAACCAAGTACAGCTTATGTTCAAGGATTCAGATTAGAAAATGTTGCGACTAAATATGTTGCAGTAGATAAACCAAGAGATTTTACTTCTGAAACTGAAGTACAACAAACATTATCAGTTGGTAATTTCGTAAAACTTACAGCATCAACTGTAAGAGGTTGTCCTGATATAAATGATTATAAAACTATTACACTTAAAAATACTGGTGGAGCTTCAGTAGGAACTGCAAGAGCTAGGGGATTAGAGTTTGATGGTACACATTATAGATTATTCTTATTTGATATTGTCATGACTTCTGGTAGTTTTACTGCTGTTACATCTGTAAGCCAAACATTTGCTTCAGGTACAGATTTTGCGGGTACACTTTCAACAGCCGGTGTAAGATTTGATTCAGGTAATAATGGTTTAGTATTTAAATTACCATTTGATGCAGTAAAAACATTACAAACATCTGGAGCTGATACATTAGATTATAAAGTAAGACAAAGATTTAACGGAACAACAGATTCAAGCGGAAACTTTGCATTTAATATTTCTGGTGGAATACTAGATAGTAATGCTACAGTAGATGTTGCAATAGGAACATCAGCTACATCAAGAGTTGGTAGTGGTACAGTTGCTGGTAATGGAACATCAAGTGTTACTATATCTAGTTTAGCTACTTCTACAACAGTTCAGGCAATAGTAACAGTTAAGAAAAATAATACTGGCAGAAAAACAAAAACGAAAGCAACAGTAAGTACAACTTATGCTTTAAGCAGCGATAACGCAACTAACGGATCAGCATTATTCTTAGATAAATCAGATATTATTAAATTAACTTCTGTAGTAGATGCTGCTAGTGTTGATGTAACTCATTTATTTAAATTAGACAACGGACAAAGAGATAACTATTATGATGAAGGTAATATTTCACTTATTCAGGCAGGATCTTTAGGAGCTCAAAACTTAACAGTTACATTTGATCATTACACACATAGTGCTGGTGATTATATTTGTGTAGATTCATATCCAGCTGGAGACTATGAAGCAATTCCAACGTTTAACGGATTAAATGGATTAGTAGAACTCAGAGATTGCCTAGACTTTAGACCTATGAAAGCAAATGCTGGTTCTATTACTACTGGTTCAGAATTTAGTACTGGTACAGGAGCTTCATTATCAGATTCTCCAAATCCTGGAGACTTTATTGAAGCTGATATTACTCATTACTTAGCAAGGATTGATAAACTTTTCCTTGATAGAGAAGGTAATTTTGGAACAGTCACTGGTGTTGCAGCAACAGATCCAAGCAGACCAGAAGATCCAGAAAATGCAATGGTCATATATGAATTACATTATCAACCATACGTATTTTCAACAAAAGATTTATCACCAGTTAAAATAGATAACAAACGTTATACTATGAGAGATATTGGTTCTATTGATAAAAGAGTTAAAAACTTAGAGTATTATACTTCACTTAATTTATTAGAAAAAGAAGCAGCCAATACTCAAGTTATGGATGGAAGTACTGAAAGATTTAAAAATGGATTCTTAGTTGATGGTTTCTATGGACATAATGTAGGACATGTTACTCATCCAGATTACGAAGTTTCTATTGATAAACAAAATGGTATTTTAAGACCAAAATTTGTTGAATCAAATGTAAATTTAATTAGAAAAGCTGGTGAAGCAAATGGAACTAGCGGGAAAGCACAAAAAACAGGTTCAGTTGTAACTCTTCCTTATGGGCATGCAGAATATATTAAACAACCTTATGCTACAGAATCAGAATTTGTAAATCCTTATAATGTATTTACTTGGGCTGGTAAAATAACTTTATCACCTGAATCTGATGAATGGAAAGATACAGAAACAAGACCTGATGTTGTTATTGATGATGAAGGAATATATGATCAATTAGTATTCCAAGCTGAACAAAGCAATCTCTTAGGTACTGTATGGAATGAATGGGAAACAAACTGGTCTGGATCAGAATCAACTGTAAGTTCCTCAACTACAGTAACTAATGAAAGCTCTAATGGAGATCGAAGAGGAAGAATTAAGAGAACAACAGCAACCACAACTACAACAGCTACAACAGTTACAAGTAATCAATCAAGAACTGGTTTAACTACAACTATTGTACCTGATACTCAAAGAAAAGAACTTGGAGCTAAAGTAGTAGAAACTAACTTTATACCATTTATACGTTCTAGAAAAATATTCTTTAAAGCTGAATTAATGAAACCACAAACCAAAGTATTTGCATTCTTTAATGGAGCAGATGTTACTAATTTCTGTGCAGAAGAATCATTCCAACAATGGTCTGATACTTCAGGAATAATAGGTTATGATGGTGCAACAGTTCATCCATCAAATACAGATTTAATTACAGATGATAATGGTAAAATTGAAGGTTCATTTATTATACCTTCAACGGCAGCTCTTAAATTTAAAACAGGTACAAGAGAATTTAGATTAACAGATTCTTCTACAAATAATAAAAATGACGAGCTTACTTATTCTGAAACATTATATCATGCTCAAGGATTATTAGAAACAAAAGAAAATACTATTATCTCAACTAAAGTACCTAGATTTGTAACTTCTGAAACAAATTCAAATAGAGTAATATCAGAAACTACTACGAGAAGTACTAGGTCTGAAAAGGTTGAATATATCGACCCAGTTGCTCAAACATTCTTAGTCACCGAACAAGGTGGAATCTTTTGTACTAAATTAGATCTCTTTGTTGCGGCAGAAGATGCAAGTATACCTTTGAATGTTTCTATACGTTCAGTTGAAAATGGTATACCAACACAACAAGTTGTTCCAGGTACTGATATCGTAGTATATCCAAGTGCTATAGCTACTTCATCTGATAGTTCACAAGCAACTACAGTAACTTTCGATCATCCAGTTTATTTAGCTCAAGATCAAGAATATGCCATCGTATTGATCTCACAATCTGATGAATTCAAAGTATTTATTGCAGAAACAGGTGGATTTGATTTACAAAATACAGCCAATAGGGTTACTAAACAACCTTATAATGGAGTATTCTTTACATCAGCTAACGCATCAACTTGGACTCCAGAACAAACTAAAGATTTAAAATTTACTCTGTATAGAGCAAACTTTACATCTACATCTGCAACAATTGACTTTACAAATGATGTATTACCAGCAAGAACATTAAGTACTAATCCATTTAGATATGTATCTAATTCTACAAATACTATTATTAAAGTTTCACATCCAAATCATGGAATGTACGCAGCAAATAATAAAGTAACTATTGCAGGTCAAAGTGGTACAGTCAATGGTATTACTGCAGCTCAAATGAATACTACGCATGATATAACAAATGTAGAACATGATTCATATGCTATTACAATTTCAGGAGTAGCAGCTACATCAGTTGGTATAGATGGTGGTGGTTCAGGAATAACAGCTACAGAAAATAAAATGTATAATGTAGTTTATCCATTAATTCAAAACATAACGGTTCCTGGAACCGCTTTATCTTTATCACTTGATGCTTTCGGTGGTAAGTCAATAGATGGTTCTGAATCAAATGTATATGGAACTAATTCTACAATGCAGGGTCTGAAGTTATTACCAAATGCTTCAAATACATTTACTAGACCATTAGTAGTTGGTTCTGCAATTAATGAATCAACTTATATGAGTAGTAGTAAGTCCTTTGATTTAACAGCCACACTAACAGGTAGTAGTACATTATCACCTGTTATTGATATGAATAGAACATCAGTATTTACTGTATCAAATAGAACAAATAGCGCATCAAATGCTGCTCCATATAATCAAGCAGCTTATGGATCGTCTTACGTAGCTGATACATCTGCTACAGGTACTTCAAACTTAAATAGTTATATTACAAAACGAGTTGATTTAAATGAAGAGGCAGATGTAATTGATATTTATTTATCAGCAAATAGACCAAAAAATAGTTTAATAGATTTATACTTTAAAGTTCTTGCAGCTGGAGATGATACAGACTTTGATAATGACGTAGCATGGACATCAGCAGGTACTCCTTCAAGTGGTATAATTCCAGTAAATAATTCTGGAAGATTTAGTGAAGTTAAATTTAGTGTCGATCCATCAATTGGTAAGTTTGGTTCAATGGCATTTAAAATAGTATTAACATCAACAAATAGTTCTAATGTTCCTACAGTAAAAGACTTTAGAGCAATAGCGGCAACATAAAATGGCAAGAAAGAAAAAAGAAGTAAAAGAATTAATTGTAGAAGAAGATATTAATCTTGTAAGAGATACTGCTTCGAATGCGATTATAAATACTAATAACGTTGCTTATGAAGCTAGATTAGCTCAAATTGATAAGCAAAAATTAGATGCTCAACAATCTGAAGATATAGTAAATCTAAAAAAAGATGTTGAAGAAATTAAAAAGCTTTTAAAGAAGATAGCGAGTAAATAATGGCAATAAATAAAGAAACTAGAATATCGAAAACTAATACCTTTGAAGATTGGAGAGAAGGTACTAATGAAATTTCAATCCATCTTGGAGATACTGAACAACTAGATTCTAGGATTACTGATTTAGAATCTACACATACTGCAGTAGCTACTACATTTAATTATAGTTCGAATAGAACTGAAATACTAGATGGAACAGTTGTTGATGCAGCTGCAATTATTTTAAAAGGTGGACCTACTATACCAGCTTCATTTACAGCTGGAGCAACAATAACACAAAGTGGTGGATTCTCATGTAGGATAGTTTCAGTTGTTGGAACTCAAAAGATTTATGTAGATACTGTTAGTGGAACATATAGCGCATCTCAAAACTTAGCGATAGGCGGTGATAGTATTGCTGGTGCAAGTCATTCTAGGTTATTATCAGAATCATTTAGAAAAGGCGTTTGTAGAGTAACTGTAAATGGTACAGAAATTACTCAAGGTATTAACGCAACAGGATTCCATATTCCAACTATAGTTGGTAATTTAGTATTAACAGGAAATCCTACTATTCCAGCAACCTTTACAGAAGGTGCTTCAGTTTATCAAGGATCAAATTTAGCTTCAGCAAGTTGGTCTGGTACTTTAGCTTTTGTTGTTGGTACTACAAATATATATTTAAAAACACAAACTGGTTCTTTCAGTCAATCTGAAATATTAAAAGTTGATGGTAATACTGGAGCATCAAATCAAATAGCTGCATCAGCTATGCCAGCAAGTATAGTCGCTGTTGATGATGCTATATCACAATTTATTGAACTTAATTTTGCACCAACTGCAGGACATACAATTTTAATTGATTCAAATAGTTTAGTTTCAGCAGTTAATGAAGTACAAGATGATGTAGGTAATATTACATCTCTTACAACTACAGATAAATCAGACATAGTTTCTTCAATAAATGAATTAGATGCAGAATTAGGAACAATAACTGCTGGTGCTATGGGAACCACAGCAAGTACAGTAAGTGGAGCAGTATCAGAATTAGAAGTAGAAATAGATACACTTAACACAAAAGTAGAACCTGGCCAATCACTTACAACAACTGCAACAACTTTATCTGATGCAGTAAATGAATTAGATGCAGAACTTGGTACTATTTCAACTGGAGTTATGGGAACTACAGCAAGTACTGTTGGTCCTGCAATTGGAGAATTAGAAGCTGAAATAGATACTTTAAATACTAAAGTAGAACCAGCACAAGCATTAAATACTACAGCTACTACTTTATCAGATGCGATTAATGAGCATGAAACTGATATAGGTAATATGACTCTTATAGGATTATCAGCAACTGATTTATCAGCTGGTATAAGAGAGTTAGCTTCAGAAAAAATAGATTTAGTTAACACTGGTACTCAAACAATTCAAAGCAATTTAGTCTTTGGCCAAAGCGGAAAAACATTTACCTTTAATAACGGAACAACTTTAGACTTATCAAGCGCATCATTAATAATTGGTGGAGGTGGTTCTTCATTAACATTTAATACAGCTTTAATTGAATTAGATGGTAATGTTAATGTTCAAGGATTAAGAGTAGATAGACAGCACGTAGGTGGATCAGCTCCAGATGTTACATTACAATGGAATGAAGGAGTTGTAGGAACTAAGCCAGACAGAGCATGGCAATTAGTTGGATTAAATACTTCAGCAGCTACAAATACTGCCGATATAGTAACCTTTTATAATGCTCAAGATTTAATATCTAATAATACAGAAACAAATATTACAGCAAATTGGGATGCATCAAATCAAAACTTTGATTTTAGTCTTAATAATACTGCAGTTACAGCGGGTTCTTATGGATCTGCAACATCAATACCAGTTATTACAATAGATGCTCAAGGTAGAATTACAGCATCAACAACTGCTTCAGTATCATCAACCTTCCCTCTTGCAGCTGATACAGGAAGTACAGAAAACGTATCGCTTTTATCTGATACTCTTAAAATTCTTGGTACTTCAAATGAAATTTCAACAGTAGTAAGTTCTTCTGGTAATAATAAAATAGTTACTCTTTCTTTACCTGATGATGTTACTATTGGAGACGATTTAACTGTAACTGATACTTTAAGTACTGGTGGTCTTGCAACTTTGCATTCAGCCACAGTAACAAATAACTTAAACGTTGGTGGTAATGCAGTAATTACAGGTAACTTAACAGTTTCAGGAGCTACAGTAACTATTGAAGCTTCAACTCTTTCAACTACAGATAATATCATTGTATTAAATAGCGATGTTACTGGTTCTCCAACAGAACCTGGTGGTATAGAAATAGAAAGAGGAAGCTCAACAAACGCTTTAATACAATGGAATGAAACAGGAGATTATTGGGAAGCTGGAGTAGCTGGTTCATTATCACAACTTATAACAGAAGCTACTGATTATGATTCATGGACTATTAATTCTGATTCGGGTACTGAAGGAATTACAAATGGTACTACAATAGATTTTGCAGGTGGAACAGGAATAAGTACTGCATATAATACTGGTACTAATACTTTAACAATTACAAATGATGATGTAGGTTCAGCTCAAAACATATTTAAAACAATTGCAGTATCAGGACAAACTAATATTGCAGCTGATAGTAATAGTGATACCTTAACTTTTGCCGGTGGAAATGCAATATCAATTACAACAGCTGCTGGTACAGATACAATTACAATTGCTCATGATGATACATCAACTTTAAGTGGTAATTACGGTCAGATTAATGCTGAAGATGGAACTTATATTAAATCTCTTACAGTTGATAGTAATGGTCATGTAACAGCAGTTACAAGTGACGATTTTGATAATAGGTATGACAATTATGGTAGCTTTACTGTAAGTGCTGAAGATACAGATGCATCAAATGCTGGTTCAACTATTACATCAGGAAATATATTAAGATTTACTGGAACTGGTGCTACTATTACAAGAAGTGGAGATACTGTAGACTTTTCAATTCCTGCAGGAAGTACAACAAATGTTGGAATATCAGGTAGTGAAACAGATGGAACAGTTACATTAGCAGCAAGTGGTGCAACATCCGTGGCACAAACTGGTTCAACTGTAACCTTTAGTTCTACAGATACAAATACAACATATTCAACAGCAACTTCAAGTGCATTAGGTCTTGTAAAAATTGGTTATAGTGAGAATGGTAAAAACTATCCAGTTGAATTATCAAGTGGGAAAATGTTTGTTAATGTCCCATGGGTTGATACTAATACAAATACAAATACAGTAACAAGAGTAAAAGGTCAAAGCGGTGCGCCTTCATTTAATTCAGGTGATATTACATTTAACGGAAGTGGTGCAACATCTGTAACACAATCTGGTAATACTATTACAATAAGTTCTACAGATACTAATACAGATACTAACACTCAATTAACTACTGCACAAGTAAGAGCTAAGTTTTCAGCTGGTAGTAATGTGTCAATAAGTTCTGGTGGAGTAATTTCTGCAACAGATACTAATACAACATATTCAGCTGGTTCATTTATGTCAGCATCTGCACCAAACATATCAATAAGAGCTAGTTCTTTTGGTGTAGGAACAAATGCATCAGGAACAACTGGTGAAATAAGAGCAACTAATGATATTACAGCTTTCTATTCAGATGACAGATTAAAAACAAGATTAAATCCAATAGAAAATGCATTAGATAAAGTAGATAGCTTATCAGGGTTTATATATGAACCAAACGAAAGAGCAATAGAACTTGGATATCAAAAAGAAGAAAGAGTTGGTGTTTCAGCTCAAGAAGTTCAAGCTGTTCTACCACAAGCTGTAAAAGATGCGCCAATTAATTCAGAAGTTACTGAAGGCGATAACGATTATAAAACGGTACAATACGAAAAATTAGTACCATTGCTCATTGAAGCAATAAAAGAACTTCGTAATGAAGTTAAAGAACTAAAAGATATAAATAAAGGTATATAGATGGCGATTGTTGCAAACTTAGTAATAGACCAAGGTACAGATTTTGAAGCTACCATTGATGTTACTGACCAAGATGGTGATGCTGTAAATATTACAGGATTTACTGTTGCTGGCCAAATAAGAAAGTCTTATACATCAACAACTTCAATAGATTTTGTAACAACAGTATCAGATCCTAATGCTGGACAAGTAACTATAGCTTTAACTGATACTACAACAGCAACAATGGCATCGGGTAGATATGTTTATGACCTTGAAATGCTAGATTCAGCAGGTAAAAGGACAAGAATAGTGGAAGGACAAGTAGAAGTAACACCAGGAGTAACGCAAATATAATGGCTATAAAAGCTAAAATAACTCAGCAAAGTAGAATTCAAGCAAGAACTCTAAAAATTGGTAACATTGCTTTTAATGATTTAACTGACTTAGATAAAACTGATTTAGGAGATGGAGCTATGTTAATATTTGATGCTACCACTTCTAAATATAAATTAACAAGAACATTGGGTAATATTAACACCGTGTTTACAGGAGGCACGTACTAGATGGCTAATTTAACAAGAATAAAGATTTTAACTACGGGGTCTACCACTGCAGCGCCTAGTAATATACGTACTGGTGAGTTAGCTTACTCGTATGTTACTGGAACACAAGCAAATAATGGTGATAGACTCTATATAGGAACAGGTTCAGAAGATGGATCGGGTCACGCTTCCTCGGTAGAAATAATAGGTGGTGTATATTATACCAACCTTTTAGACCACGTTCACGGAACAACAACAGCAAATAGTGCTTTAATTGTAGACGGCAATTCACATGTAAGCGCTTTAAATACTGCAACATTTAAGATTGCAGCAACTGGAGCTTTAGGTTCAGCTGTAGCAATTGATACTATTAAAGATGAAGATTCGTTCTCATCAAACAGTGCTACTGCACTTGCTACTCAACAGTCAATTAAGGCTTATGTTGATGCTCAAGTAACAGCTCAAGACTTAGATTTTCAAGCTGATTCAGGTGGCGCATTAAGTATTGATTTAGATTCAGAAGTATTAACAATATCAGGTGATACTGGTATAACAACATCAGGTTCTGGTAATCAAATTGAAATTGATCTAGATGATACTGCCGTAACTCCTGGTTCATACGGCTCTCAAACAGCAATTCCAACATTTACAGTTGACCAACAAGGTAGATTAACAGCTGCTGGTACAGTAACAGTTGCAACTGTTTTAAATATTGCTGATGATAATTCAAATACTGATGCAGTTAATTTACTTTCAGATACATTTACATTCTCAGATACAGCTGCAGAAACTACAGTTGTCGTATCTAATAATAAAGTAACAATTGGTTTACCAAATGATGTAACTATTGGAAATGATTTAACAGTAACTACAGACTTACAGGTTAATGGTAATACAGTACTTGGTAATCAACTTACAGATACAGTTAATACAAGCGGTGACTTAATTGTTGGAAGAAACTTAACAGTTTCAGGTACAACAACAACAGTTGATTCAACAGTAGTTACTTTAGCTGATCCAGTATTAGAATTAGCAAAAGACACAGCTTCAGCTGATGGTCTTGATCGTGGTATTAGATTCAAATGGCATGATGGTTCAGCAGTTAAAGATGGTTTCTTTGGATTTGATATACAAACTCAAAGATTCTCATTTACTAAAGACGAAGATTTATCAGGTGGAGACAATGCTTCATCACCATGGCATGATGCTCAATTTGGCGGAGCTTACTTAGGTAATGTTCAAGTTGGTATTACTGGTGATAATGAAATTGATACTTCTTCAGGTAACTTAACTATTGATTCAGCTGGTGGTACAACTACCATTGATGATATATTAACAGTTACAGGCGCAGCAAGTGCAGCTAGTTTAACCTTAACAACTGATTTAGCAGTTGCTCATGGTGGTACTGGCGTAAGTTCATTTACTGGAGACGCAGTTGTTATCTCAAATGCTGGTGGTACTGCACTATCTTATTTAACTAGTTCACTGAGTACAACAGGTAACTTAGTACAATATAATGCTAGTGGAGTTCCTGTAGTAAGTGCTGTAATAGACGGCGGAACTTACTAATATAAATATATAAAAGCCAGTATATACTGGCTATAGATTTTAATAAAGCCCTATATAGGGATTGAATAGGAGCCAAAATTGGCCAGAAAGACAAATATACAATTAAGGCGTTCAGCTTCTGCTGGTGCTATTCCAACTACTAGTAATCTAGATCTCGGTGAGTTAGCGTTAAATACCTATGATGGTAAAATTTATGCTAAGACTACTGAAGGCAGTTTAGATTCTGTTGTTCAAGTTGGTTCATCTACAGATTCTTATTTTAAAATAAGAAAAAATAATACTCAAACTCTTATAGTTAAAGTTGTAACTAAAACTGCAGATCATATACATCATGGATCTGGTTCAAGTTCGGGTTACAATATTAATGGTATTGAATCGCCTCATTTAAATTTAGTTCCTGGCAATACTTACAGATTCGATCAATCAGATGGTTCGAACTCTGGTCATCCATTTAGATTTTATTACGAAGCAGATAAAACAACTGCTTATACTACTGGTGTTACTACTAACGGTACGCCTGGATCTTCTGGTGCATATACACAAATTATTGCAACAGCTGCTACTCCAATGGTATTACATTACCAATGTTCAGCTCATGGATACATGGGTAATTCTGCAAGTTTTAATACTAGAAACTTTACCGGATTTGATACTGATGATTTAACAGTTGGTTCAACAAATCTTTATTTTACAAATGCACTTGCAAGATCTGCTATATCAGCAGGTACTGGTATATCATATAATTCTGGTACAGGTGCTATTTCAACTACTATCACACAATATGCAGATTCTGATGCAAGAGCTGCTATATCAGTTACAGATGCTGGTGGTGATGGTTCATTAGCATATAATAGTTCAACGGGTGTAATCACATATACAGGTCCTTCTGCTTCTGAAGTACGAGCGCACATCTCCGCGGGTACGGGTGTGGGAATATCTAACGGTGCAATAAGTATTGGTCAAGATGTAGGAACATCAGCAACTCCAACTTTTGGTAATACAACAGTTGGTTCTAGATTAACATTTGCTTATAATTCACATTATTTAGAAGCTGGAACAAATGCTATAGCAATTAAAAACAGTAGTGGTAACTCGTACATAAACATAACAAGTACAGGAGTTACAATACCTGGAAACTTAACTGTTGAAGGTACAACAACAACTTTAAACACAGCAACATTAGATGTAGAAGATAAAAATATAACTCTTAACTATGGTTCAGGAGATACATCTTCTACTGCAGATGGTGCAGGTATAACAATTCAAGATGCTGTTGATGCATCAACAGATGCTTCTTTAACTTGGAGAGCTTCAGACGATAAGTTTATATTCTCTCACCCATTAAGAATGTTTGGTCAATTCGAATTACCAGACAATGTTAAAATGGTTGCAGGTGATGGTAATGATTTACAAATTTACCATGATGGTTCTAATAGTTATATAAAAGATGGTGGTACAGGTAACTTAAGAATTGCTGGTCAATCAGTAGATATTCTTAATCCAGATGCAAACGAATTTAAAGCAAGATTTAAAGATAATGCTGAAGTAGAACTTTACTATGATAACGCCCTAAAACTAGCCACAGATGCGGCTGGTATTAATGTTACAGGTGGAATAGATGTAGCAGACATTACTGCCACTGGTAATGTTTCTTTAAATAGTGATGGTGGTA
>Ga0181410_1000059_pt1 | contig 41121 bp, 40 predicted proteins | sample 33SPOviralmetaG_FD_130112 | JGI IMG/M metagenome (GOLD analysis project Ga0181410, IMG submission 130112) | Marine viral communities from the oligotrophic San Pedro Time Series (SPOT) site, San Pedro Channel, CA, USA - 33 SPOT_SRF_2012-06-20 | ecosystem: Environmental > Aquatic > Marine > Strait...
AACTTTTTTTTCGGGTTGCGTAAGTCGTTGTATATCAAGCTCTTGCGGGGCGGGGCGGTGCCTGGGCCCGCCACTCGTTGACTATCAGTAACTTACAACATCCAAGTTACAAGCGTTCGGACAATCTCGAATTTATTAATTACGATGCCCGTGATTACTGTTAGGCACAACGTTACGACTGTGAATCTGTCTATAGTTAATCTCATAATTTTAAAAGGTGGATAGCCATTGCAGTGAAAGGGCGATGCTCCCTAAGCACAAGCCGAGTGTAGTGATTATTTCAATACTTAATCTCATGATTTTTATTCTCCGATTGGGTAGCCTTGCTCTATCCAAGCTTGGCGTTGTAAGTCTTCTCTTTCTGTTTCGCGATCAAGTGCGATCATTAGAAAAGCAGTAAGGACTCCACACATTACGAGTAGAGATAAAGCGAAGGTTTTTGTTTCGTTGTCCATTAGAATTGTAGTAGGTTTGCAACTACAGCCATAAAGATAAAAGCTGTTACGATGGTTATGGCAAAGAGAAACTCGTTTCTCCAGATTGTTTCGATTGCGTTTAGTATTGTTTTCATTGTGCTGATTGTGCAGATAAAGAGAGAGAATGCAAGTCTAAAAGTGATGGAATTTTTGCATCGACCTTGAAGCCTTGGGAAGTGATACGCCAAGCACAAGCGTTTGAGCAGTAACTATAAGCCGCCTCTAGACCTTCACGGCATTTGCCGAAGTAAAAGGTTTCAACTTTGCCAGAGTATGTTGGTAGCATCTCGAGTTTGTAGGTTTGTGTGTGTGTTGCCATGGTTAACAGTATGATTATTTTTGTTTGATTGTCAACCCTTAATCGTGATTTAATTGTGGGCTTCTTTCGTAGAAGTCGGCAATGTCTTGAGATTGGCGAGACTTGTTGTTGTGATACTCGGCAATGATTGTATTGTCTGTGATTTGACACTTGCTAAGAGTCTCAACAGTTTGACCATCGCAAAGGCGAGTGCCTCGGTCAAGGCAACGATCTTGACCCCAACCGACAACCTTGTCAAACGCTTCACACTCGGCTTCGACATTGTGGTAGACTGTATAAACTCGACCACCACCCAAACGCCAATCAGCGAAAGAATACTCTGTCTTGTTAGAAAATTCCTTAGTGCCTTTGAATTGGCAAACACAACCCTCGACAGGATAGAAGTTACCGACCTCAAGATTTGAAAAGTCATAGTTGTGGTTAGTTGCATTGTGCAAACGATATAGAGTTGTTTTAGTTGTTGTCATATTAAACAGTATGGTTATTTTTGTGCGATTGTCAAGACCTTTTGGAAACTTTTTTCCATTAATTTTTGCTCGGTGCGTCCGTAGATCGCACCCCAATTCTTAGCAGGGATCGCAGGGTAGAGTTTACGCTGAGTGTTGTAGCTCGCTTGAGTGAGGTGGTCGATTACCGAATCAATTTCTTTATTTGTTATCATGCTTACAGTATGGCAGAAAAAACGCAAAAGTCAAGGCTTTTTTTAAAAAAACTTAAAAAAACTTTCAGTTACGTAAGTCGTTCACTATCAAGCACTTGCGCCTCGGCCCAGGCCCCTGCCCCGCAAGTCGTTGACTTGCAGGGACTTACGGATGATAACAATTAGTTGGGAATTAATTCACGAATTCCCTTGACAAGAGCCTTGACCTCGTCACGGCTGAGGGTGACATCCTTGTCGCCACCGCATCCGTCATCGCCCAAGATTAGAATCTTGCCCGCCAAGGGTGAAGGGTAGACGCTCTCGACGAACTCGACGGCACGAGACGTGCCGTTGATCAGTCCCTCGTCGTCGCAGTAGATGACATTGTCCTTAAGGGCTTCGCCTCGGACGCAAGTGAAACAGTCGCAACCGATATGCTTCTGTATATCTTCGAAGCCATCGACAGTGACCTCTTTGATGCTCACGTCGAATGGATCTATAAGTAATGCTTTGTTCATGGTAGGTATTATAGGTTAGTCTTGTTTAAGGGTCAAGCTTTTGTTTAAGCTCTCAAGAATATTTCGTGCGACTAGCTCGCAAGCCTTTGTCTGATCTTTGGTAAGCGATTGCTTGCCATAGCCAACCTCGGAATTGATAAGGTCAGCGAGATGCTCGATATTGAAAAGAGCAGACTGCATAGAGACAGCCTCGATATTTTTAGGTTGGAAAGACCAAGCTTTATTGACGATTTCGGTTTTAAGTTTTGTTATCATAAGTATTACTATAGAGATTAAAGAGAGGAAGTCAAGGGTTAATCGAACTTTTTTTAAATTATTTTTAGTGGCAAGGTGAGGGTTCGTCAACTTGGTTAGGGCAAAAAGAAGTCGAGTCGTCAACCACTTCATCGCCAAACCATATCATCCATTCATCGCAAGGGCGAGCAAACTCGTAAGCATCGTTGAGACCCTCGCGAGACTTAGGGAAGTCACGCACTTGCTCACGCATTTCCCCTGTGTTAGAAAATTCAACTGTAGTTACTGTGTAGGTTTTATTTGTTATCATATGTATACAATAGCAGAACAAGTAAGGATGTCAAGCGATTACCAAACTTTTTTTTATTTTTTTTTAGCTAGGCTAGGGCGTGGGTTAGCCACAGGGGAGGGGGGGGTATATACCCTACCCCATTGTTAAAACTTTAGGGTGCAGATATCACACAGAAAGCGCGGGGGAGGGTTTTATCAATCTCCCAACCCAAATTCACAATTGGAAATTACTTAATTCGAAAAAAATCCGAGCCTTATTTCTATAGGGGTAAATGTTTATTTCGGGGCTAGTATATTATTCTGCTTATTAAGATGCCAGTAGCTGTTCCGCAGCAAGCTCCCAATGAGTAGGTTATTTTTTCGCTTAATTTCGAGAAGGCGATACCCTGTATGTTAAAACACCACACAAAAGATATAAGAAATCCAACAACAATAGCTCCAACTACCTTACCCTGTGAAATTTGCCAAGTGTTTAAGCAAACAAGAGTAACTTGTATCCAAGCATATAAGAATCTTTTTATGTTTTTCATTTTATTAAAGTCTAGCTCCACCAGGAATCGAACCTGGAACGCAAGATTAGAAGTCATGTGTTATATCCGTTTAACTATGGAGCCAGTATATAGAACATTATGCACAAAACAATAAATATGTCAAGAAAAAAAGAGCCGCCCCAAATTAATAAGGCGACTCTAGCTCATTTTCTGATTTAATTAAGCAGCTTTGTCTTTGCTTGCTCTCCATTTGTCAGCATGAAGTTTACGCCAAGATTCTTGGGCGCTTTCCATACCGATGTCATGACCAGCCCTTTCAGACTCAAACCACTTATGTTTTAGTATTTCTAATTGTTCAGCCTTATGTAGTGTGATCTCATACGCTACTCTTAATCCGCTCTTCTTTGAATTACGATTGTAATGAGGAGAAGCCTCAAGAAGTATTGCCGCGAAAAGAATACAAAGCACAAGCCAAACGGTTCCATATGTTAGTAGTTCCATAACGCTGTATATTACAGTAAGAATTGTGCCAATGTGAAATAAAATACAAAAAAGCCCCATAATCCTGGGGAAAGGAAAATGGGGCATAAATTTGTTACGACCGATAGCAAACACCAACCACGCGATTAAGCCTATGGAGGTGAATAGTGTTACACAAGAAAATTTAAAAAAAGAAAAAAAAATTTTAAAAAGGAAAAAGTGTAAAGGTATTTATGGCAGTAGAGGGAGCACACGATTCAAATATATACATAGATGGAGGGATAGTAACGTTTCAGCTGTTAGCACCTAATTATTCTGCCGTAAATAATAAAACTTTTACTTTTACAAGCTCACTCACTGCTGATACTCATGACGAAGATCCGTCGAAGCGCTATGAAACATATCAAAACGTATTTGTTTATGAAGAAACAATCGGAAATGTGCAGAACCAATACTGGTTTGAAAAAATTAATGATACTAGTGATTCCGCCCATGGCTATTGGGTTATGCATAACATAACTTATAATAGTAGCACACAATTTATCGATCTTGGCCAGCTTACTATAGTGTCTAATCAATCACATATAAATAATCCATACGAAATAGATTTTAGCACAGTACCGCCGTTTGGTGCATTTTCTGGTGCCTCAATAACCGCTCTAACTAGAGCTATTAGAAAATTAAATTCTATTCAAAACATTTCATTTAACCAAGATGTTCAAGAAACTCCAGCTTTAGTGGTGGGGCAAGAAATAAGCCCAACTCAAATAGACGGCCCCACACAAACAACAGTTTCTGTAGATAAAATTTTAAACAACAATGATTTTATAAGAACTTTAGTTGGAAAAAGTGATGTGTCTGGTCAATTTGAATATGGAGATAATTTTTTAAGCTTTAATAAAACTTGTTTAAATAATTTCTCTGTTAGCGCTACAATCAATGAATTGCCCCAAGCATCTTTTGATTTTACTATTTATGGATCATTAAGTGGAACCTCGAATTCATTATCATCTACTGCAGTGAGTGACAATGCCATAGAAGAAATAAACCCCGAAGGATTGTTAGTGACATTTGACAAGCAATCAACCAATGCTGTCCAGTCTTTCAATTATTCGGAAATTATCAATAAACAAGCTACCTATGGAATAGGTTCTAATGAGCCAAGTGACATACAAACAGTCGGACCAATTATCCAAGAAGCTTCAATAGCTATTGAAGTCGAGGATTACGAACCAGAAGAAACATTTTCATTCTTGAGTGGATCTAAAGATAGAAACAGGACGATTAAAATGGAAATAAGTGGAGAAAACTCAATTTTAAATACATTTCAATTAGAAAACGGTCATTTAGTTAGCGAAAATGTTGGAGTTGGCGTTGGAGGGACAATTGTTGCAAATCTAAAGTACAGGGGCTATAAAAAAGTGTAATAATAACTATGGCATATATTTCATATACGGATGTACCACTTTATTTCGGAACGGTCGCGAATACCATCACTCTCCCAGGAGAAGGAGATGCACTCAATAAAAGCGTTATTGCACAACAAGTTCAACTTAATTACACTCCCAATATCGCTCCAGTAAGGGTTGTGGGCAAAATCCCTACAAAAGACAACTTTAATCTTGCTGGCCCTCCTAACGCTTCTCTTTCATTTAGTTGTTATCTGGATGCTGGCGAATTTAATCCAAGTGATTATACTGGAGATATAGGACATTTAGGTGCAACTTTTCGCCTTGGAGATGCAGCTAACGGTATTGTTGGTTCTGGAGCTTTTCTAAATTCTTTTTCTTATACGCTAACACCGTATGCCCCCGTTTTGATTCAATGTGATTTCGCTATTTATAATCCAATGACCACAACTACTGCGGGTGGAACGATCGCATCTGCGGGTGTTGATACTGTTTTAGATGCCGCTGCTTTTGGGGATTACGCCCATGGAGCTTATTCGACATTTAACAAAGGATCATTAAGCGATATCGAGGTTTTTGAGGCTATACAGTATCAATACACCGCTCAACGTCTTCCTGTCTACGAAGTTGGATCATACAGTATTACAAAGTGCCAATTAATTACAGAAGAACAAACACTAAGTATTCAAGGAGATAATGTTCAAGCACTTGTCCCAATTACTGGCTCAAACCCTGGATCGCAGAATATTGTACTTCAAAACTCAAACAGTGACGCACTACTTACAACAGACATTACGGGCAGATTAAATTCAGAGAATGTCTCCATTCAAGGTGGGGATTTGGCTAGAGGATCAGTTACTATTACACAGCTATTAAAATAGTGTAATAGTAGTAGGATGTCAAATTTGGAATTTAGGCAGTTGAATCAAAAAATAAGGTTTAAGGAACGCAAGTTTAAGTTTAGCCAAAATCAAGTAGATTTTTTAAAAACTGCTCTTGATGATAAAACCAAGCTCATGTTTCTTGCTGGGCCAGCTGGAACCGCAAAGACTTATATGGCCGTATATTCGGCTTTACAGTCTATTATAAGCTCTGACCTAGAGAAGGGTGTTCTTTACATCAGAAGTATAGCTGAGAGCTCGCAGAGAAGCCTTGGTTCACTGCCTGGCTCTATTGATGAAAAGTTCGGGGTATTTGCTGGGCCGTTTTATGATAAGCTCGATGAAATGTTACATCCTCAAGATATAAAATTTTTAAGAGACAAAAAGCAGTTCGAATGTATGCCAGTTAATTTTGTGAGAGGCGCAAACTGGAACGATTCGATTGTTATTATCGACGAAGCTCAAAACTTTACTCATAATGAACTGATGACTGTATTGACTAGAATTGGAGAAGATTCAAAAATTATTATCTGTGGAGATATGATGCAAAGCGATATTAAAAATAGCGGATTTTCAAATATATTTGGAGCTTTCGATGATGAAGAGTCTAAAGAGAAGGGAATATATTGCACTACATTTGGAACTGAAGATATTAAACGAAGTGAAATATTAAAATTTATTGTAAAGAAACTGGAAGATAAAATTTAAAAAATTATTTTTAAACTTATAATTATAGTATGATTAAATATTGTTCAGAATGTGGCACTAAAGTTGAATACAAGTTCAGCCCCCCAAAGTTTTGCTCAAATTGCGGGCATCCAATGGGTGTTGCACAAAATGAATCTAAACCTTTAGATAGAAACGTGTCTTCCCAAAGAAAGTCTCAAGCTATCAACGATAATGAAACTGATGCAGAGTCAGTACCAAATATTTCTAAATTAGAATATGAGATAGATGACTTCGGAGCATCTTCCCAACAAACCCTAGGTTCGCTGCACGGCAAAACCGCACCAAAAAGAAAAACTAGAATTGTAAGAGATATTGATAACTTGTAATGTATTCATTCGAAGAAAAGCTCAAGGAAATTGAAGCTGCTTTAGAAAGAAAACGTTGCAAGTGGCATCTAGACGCAGTTACATATATTGATTACGATGACATTAAACAAGTCATCATGACTCATATTTATAAAAAATGGCATCTATGGGATCAATCAAAACCTATAGAGCCATGGCTTAGTAGAGTAGTGTCTAATCAATTTAAAAATTTATTAAGGAATCATTACGGAAATTATGTTAATCCATGCCCAGATCAACACTTAAGTGATCACGATCCATTGACATGTCCAATTTGTACAAAATGGCGTCAAAGTAAAAAGTCAGCTTACGATATAAAGCTGGCAGTAACAATGGAAAATCATATTCACGAAATTCACGCGAGAAGAGATGAAAGTATTGATTTAGATGAAGCAACAATTAAATTAACAGCAAAAATACAAACCCAGTTAAATAGTAGACAATTTCAAGCTTACAAAATGTTATTTGTTCAAAATAAAACAGAAGAGGAAGTTGCTATATTTTTAGGATTCAAGACGAACGAAAAGAAAAGATCCGCTGGCTACAAACAAATCAAAAACTTAAAAAAGATTTTTCAAGAAAAAGCTAAAAAAATTATAGAAGAGAATGATATAATATGATAAATCTAAGCGAAGAACAAGAAAAATTAATATTGGAGAGTTTTCAAAAAGACCCCAACATAATTAACATTACAAAAATTATATTTAATGACAAAACTTTAGATGGGAGATCTAAAGAGGGTAGGGCTGTGACTAAGTTTCTCGCAGAGAATGGCCTTAAAGCAAAAACTACAAAAGTAGAAAAATCAAAGGAAATAAATTTTACGGACGAACAATTAGATTTAATAAATTCCATGAAGATCGATGGTTTGAATACATCAGAAATAGCTGATTTACTTTTTAAAAAGAAAGTCGCCAGATTGTCAGTAGAGTGGAGAGCTGTTAATGAGGTGGTTAATAAAGATAGAGAAGAAGAAAGAGAAGAGGCCCCAACTAATTACGTTGCTCCAAATGCACTCTCTAGAATAATTAAAAAGATTAATGATTCTACTGGGTATGGATTGGAAGAAGGTAAAATGTCCCGAAATCAAAAACATTGTTGTGACAAATTAAGAATAAATTTATCAAACTCACGATTTGTAGCTATCGTAAACAACTATACCGCCTTTAGGGATAAAGAATTATTTGAGCAAGAGTTTATTAGACTTACTTGGGACAAGCCAGACCTCACTGCAGATGAATTAAATTTATACATGAATGTAGCTAAAGAAATAATTAATTTAGAATTAATTACTGGGCACTTACAAAAGCTTAACGATATGTTTGAGAGTGCAGACGATCAAGATGAAATGACTGTCCGTTTAGCTGAAATTATTAAAGCCAAAAGCTCAGAGTACCATCAATGCGAAACTCGTATTGAAAATTTAACAAAGAAACTTCAAGGAGATCGTGGAGCTCGTTTGGCTAGCAAACAAAAAGATACGGCCTCGTTTCTGTCTATTGTACAGCTTTTTCAAGAAGAGGAAGAAAGGCAAAATATGGTTCGCATCGTAGAAATGCAAAAACAAGTAATCAAAAAGGAGGCTGAAAAACTAGAAGGCATGGCAGCTTGGAAGGCCCGTGTTCTCGGAATCGGTATTGAAGATGTCCTATAAGTGCAAAGAATGTGGCGCTGAGTTCGAGACCGAGAAAAGTCTTCATGCTCATCTTAAGGCGCATAAGATGTATGTGGCTGACTATTATGTTAAACATTATCCACGATTTAATAAGCTAAATGGCAATCCATTACCCTTTAAGAAAAAAGAAGAATACTTTGCGAATGATTTTATCAATAGATCACAACTTGTAAAGTGGTGTGAGTCTGCGCCAGATAAAGAAGTTAAGGATTACATTCTTGAGCTAGGCAAAAAAAGAATTGAAAGAAAAAAATATAAGAATGCACCCTTTCATTTAGAGCTTCTTAAACGACAGTTACCAGACCTAGACACTTACAAGAAACACTTTGGGACATACACTCAAGCTTGTGAGGCTATGGGGGCAAAACCTATATTCTACAAGGGTATGCCGAAAGAATTTGTGAATGATGCGGAAGTTGAAGTTCTGATCGACACTAGAGAGCAGCAACCATTAGAGTTTAATAAATCTTCAATTTTAAAGTTAGACTTCGGGGATTACACTTTAGGTGGGAATGATTTTACTAATACATTTGTAGATAGAAAAAGCGCTGGTGACTTCTTATCAACCTTTGGAGGACAAGTGGATAGATTTAGAAGAGAGATGGAGAGATGCGTAGAGCTAGATAGCTATATGTATATTGTTGTAGAAAAATCTCTTAAAGCAATAGAAAAAGAAGCTGTGTTCACAAAAGGAAGAAGAGCGCCTAAATTAGGATGGGTTTTTTCTAACTTAATTTCTGTCCAACACGAGTTCGCGGGTCATTGCCAATTTATATTTACAGACAGTAGAAGTCATAGTGAAGAAATCATACCTAAACTATTAAGTCTAGGCAAAAAACTTTGGGACGTAGACGTACAATATTTTTTAGATAAGGAGGAAAGATGAGCTGGGATACAGGAAATCAAAAACCTTTAAGGAGAGAGCCGATTAACCAGCAGATTATGGATCTCGAGGGATATCTGGAGGATACTAAAGCTAAAATTTGGTTATATAAATTTATGAAGGAAAATGTAACCTTCACTACAGAACTACTTACTGGCATTGAGCTATTTCCGTTTCAACACATGGCGGTAAAAGCTATGATGGAAAATGACTACTTCTTGGGTATCTGGTCTCGTGGTATGTCTAAATCTTTCTCTACTGGTATTTTTGCTCTGTTGGATGCGATGATGAATCAAGGTGTTCACATTGGAATAATTTCTAAATCATTTAGACAGTCTAAGATGATTTTCAGAAAGATAGAAGATATATCGCAAGATCCTAAAGCTGAACTATTTAGGCAATGTATAGGTAAGGTTAGTAAGTCCAATGATGAATGGTCCATGCAAATTGGCAAGAGTCGTATTACCGCATTACCGCTTGGTGATGGAGAAAAGCTTCGTGGTTTTCGTTTTCAGCGTATCATTATTGATGAGCTTCTACTTATGCCAGAAAAAGTATTGAACGAAGTTATTATGCCGTTCCTAGCTGTTGTAGAAAACCCAACAGAGAGACAAAAAATTAAAGACGCAGAAGACGCGATGATTGAGGCTGGAAAGATGACAGAAGAAGAGAGGACGGAGTGGCCATCAAATAAAATGATTGGACTGTCTTCAGCATCTTATAAGTTCGAGTATCTCTATAAAATGTATCAAGCCTATGAAAATATGATCTTTAACCCTGGGGCAAAAAATCAAGGTAGAAGATGCATTATGCAATTTAGTTACGATTGTGCGCCAAAGGCTTTGTATGATGAAAACTTAATATCCCAAGCAAAAGGAACAATGAGTCAGTCGCAGATTGATCGAGAATTCAACGCTCAATTTACAGACGATAGTGCTGGTTATTTCAAAATAAGCAAAATGGCAGAATGCACAATTGAAGATGGCGAGTCTCCTGCTGTAGAGGTGGCGGGAGAAAAAGATGCTGAATATATTATGGCATTTGACCCGTCTTGGTCGGAGTCGGAGACTTCTGACGATTTTGCTATACAAGTGATAAAGCTCATGCCAGAGAAAAAGAAAGGTGTAGTTGTCCACAGTTATGCCCTTCCTGGTACAAATTTAAAAAAGCACATGACTTACTTTAAATACCTTTTAGATCATTTTAATATTATTATGATTGTGGGAGACTATAATGGAGGTGTTCAGTTTATAAATTCATGTAATGAAAGTGACATGTTCAAGAAGGAGAAACTAGAAATAGGCGTCTTTGATCCAAAGTTAGATAATCCCCACGATTATGAAAAAGATTTAAGAGATGCTAGAAGGGGTTACAACAAAAGCAGTAATACTATATGTATATTAAGAAAGCCAGTATCCAACTGGATCAGAAGCGCAAATGAAATGTTACAAACAGCTTTTGATAGGAAGAAGTTATACTTTGCAGCTACAGCAATGGATGACAACTACTCGATGCAGAAAGCCAAAAAAATTCCAATTAAAGAGTTGAAATTCTCTAAGTACGAAGACGAAAAGAATGTCGGTGCTAAAATGATTGATTTTATTGAGCACCAGAAAGATATGATTGACTTAACAAAAGCTGAATGTGCACTTATACAAGTAACTTCTTCCGCTGGAGGAACACAGAGCTTCGATTTACCTAGTAATCTAAAAAGACAAAAGGGAGTAGATCGACCTAGAAAAGACTCTTATTCCGCTATAGTGTTAGGTAACTGGGGAATGAATATCTATTACGATATGATGGATTTGCCAGAAGAGAGGGCGGCGGGCTTCACGCCTATGTTTATATAAAAAACTTAACAAAGTTACTTTTAAAAGTGTAATTAACTTTATAATAGGTTATGGCCAAAAGAAAATATAATAAAAAATCCAACTATTGGAACAAATTTACAAAAGTCTCTCCACAAATTTCGGAGTCTAAAGAAAATGTAGAGCCAGCTACAATGGGTGAAGCATACCATGTTTCTCAAGCATCATACAACCGATCTGGTTCTATAAGTAACTTATCATCAACAAATACATCTACTCGAATTAATCGATCCTCCGTTTCGGCCCCACTTAATAAATATAGTCAAATTCGAGGAGGACTTCTCCCTTATGAGATTTCATCTGACGGAATCAATGTTAGGGAGGCTATCGAGCTTTGCCAAAAGGCATACGCAAACGTACCTATTTTTAGAAACACTATTGATATGATGTCAGAGTTCGCTAATGCGGAACTATATCTAGAGGGAGGAAACGCTACATCAAGAAACTTTTTTGAAAAGCTTTTGGACAGAATTAAAATTTGGGATTTAAAAGACCAGTATTTTAGAGAGTATTATAGAAGTGGCAATATTTTTCTTTATCGCGTTGATGGCAAGTTTAGCCTAGATGATTACAAGAAGTTTTCTCAAAATGTATCAGAAGGGCCTTCCTTGAATAAGTTCCCACTAAAATATATTGTTCTAAACCCTTTCGAAATTGTAGCTAAAAGAAGCACCGTGTTCAATACAAAAGATGGAGCATATGCCAAGATCCTTTCTGAGTTTGATATGGAAAGACTATCAAACCCTAAAAATGATTATGATAAAGAAGTGTTCGAAGCCCTAGATCCAGAAGTGCAAAAGCAGATTAAGGATGGCGCATACTTTAAAGATGGTCTTAAAATTAATCTAAAGAACGAAAAGATTTCTTATAGCTTTTACAAAAAACAAGATTATGAGCCATTTGCTATTCCTTTTGGATATCCCGTTCTTGAAGACATAAATGCCAAGCTCGAAATGAAAAAGATGGATCAAGCCATCATGAGAACCGTCGAGAATGTTATTCTTATGATCACAATGGGAGCAGAACCAGACAAGGGTGGGATCAACCCAAATAATGTCAAGGCTATGCAAAAACTTTTTCAAAATGAATCAGTTGGAAGAGTGCTGGTTTCAGACTATACAACAAAGGCAGACTTTGTTATTCCAGATATCAATAAGGTTGTCGGCCCAGGAAAATACGAAGTTATTAATAAAGACATCAAAGAAGGATTGCAAAATATCATTCTTAACGATGACAAATATAATGGCGCAGAAATCAAAGCTAGAGTATTCTTAGATAGATTAAAAGAAGCTCGTGAAGCTTTTATCCAAGATTTTTTACAGCCAGAAATTAGAAGGATAGCAAAAGACCTGGGATTCAGATCCTATCCAACTGTCAAATTTAAGGATATTGATCTCCGCGATGAAGTGCAGCTCATGAGAGTAGCCACAAGACTTATGGAGCTTGGAGTTGTCACCGCAGAGCAGGGAATGGAGTTATTCAATACTGGCAGATTTCCACTTGCCCAAGAGCTAGAAGGCGCACAGAAAAAGTTCGTCGCACAAAGAGAAAAAGGGTATTTCAATCCAATAGTTGGGGGCGTACCGATGATTGATGACGAAAGCCCTAGCGAGCCAACAGATTCTCAGAAACCAAACAAGGGTATGTCTGGTAGACCAGAAGGTTCTAAGGATGAATTTTCTAGAGAAAATATTCAAGCTACTATTTACGAAGTTGAAGCTTTAAACTCACTAGCAAAAGAAAAAATGCTAGAAATATATGATTCAGATTCACTAAATGAAGACCAGGAAAAAATGGTTAGCAAATTATGCGAATCTATTGTATGCGCTTCAGATAAAGAAAATTGGACAGAAAGTCTCGTTTCTTGTGTAAATGATTTTAGTCAAATAGAAAAACTTGGAGCTATGGAAAATATATTAAGTATTTCTGAAGCCCATCAACTAGAAATTTATCCATCAGCAATTTTATACCACTCAAAAAACTATGAAAGAAATTAAAAACCCACTCGAAGCAAATATCGATCGTTCAAACGGAAATATTGAAATTTCCATCGCCAAGAAATATAGTGAAGCGGAAGCTCCCGTATTTGAAAAGTTTATGGGCATGTGTGCAATGTATGACACATACGCAGTTAACACAGCCGAAGAAGATGACAAGGGAACTTACAAATCTTGTTCAACTTCATACGCAAAAGAAATTCAAGCTTTATTCGAAAAGATAGAAGCTAATTTATTTAGTCAAAAGCCGAAGCATATGCTTGCAGGACTATCTGACGAGCAAAAGAAAAACCTACCAGTAGAACTACAAAAAGCTATTGTAAAAAAGCTAAAATCAGAAGGCAAAATTACCAAAGACATGGACGCCAGTTTGTTTGAGCCAAAAGGTGGAGGCGTAGCCAGTCTTTTTGCACCGAAGGGTGGACCTGGAGTAATGTAAAGCATTTAATGCAGTATAAATACACTACAACTTTTAATTTCGAAGTTAAGGCTTGCGAAGAGATAGCTGGTATAAACTTAAGCCAAGCTAACATACAAAATCTTCGTTCGTTAATTCCTACGTCTGTAGATCTAGAAAAGAATATTGATCTTATGGGCGTGGCTTTTAATGCTGCGGTTGTAAACGAGTTTAATAAAAATGGTGATGGCATAGATACAAAAACAGCTATTGATTCTATTCAGCAGTTTATTCATAAACCTACAAATATAGAACACAATAAGAAAAAGATTGTCGGCCATATCGTTAATGCTGGATTTAGTGATTATTCGGATAGCACTATTTTAATTAATGTAGATGAGACCGAAAAAGATCCTTTTCATATAGCATTGGGCGCTGTAGTTTATAAAACTGTTGATAAGGACTTTTTCGATTTACTAGAAAAAAGCACCAATCCAAAAAACAAAATGCACAATACTGTTTCCGCTAGTTGGGAAATCGGTTTTAGTGAATATCAAATCGCGGTAGGTAGTAAGAATTTAAAGGACGCAAAAATAATTTCAGACCCCAAAGAGATACAAGAAATGAGGGGTATGCTAAAAGCTTTTGGAGGGAAAGGCGTTACGGATGAAGGTGAGCCTATTTATCGTTTAATCACTGGTCAAGTTTATCCTCTAGGTATAGGTTTTACATTAAAACCAGCCGCTAATGTTAAGGGCGTCATTAGCAATGAATTTGAAAAAACCGAGACAGAAAAAGAAGTAATTGAAGAAGCTGTTTCGGACAAAGAAAAAACGCAAGCCGCGCAATTAATAAAAATAACTGACAAAATTTCACAAAATTTAAAAAATACTGTAAACAATACTAAAATTATGGACTTAGAAACTCTACTATCAGAAATAAAAGCGTCTCTTGTTGAAAAGAAATTTTCAGAAGAGGCAATCGCTGGCATGACGGCAACTTTTGCTGACGCCATTAAAACTAAAGATGATGAGTACAAAGCTTCTCTTGAAGCTGCGGAACAAGAGAAGGCTGAAATCGCATCCGCGAAAGAAGAGCTTCAAGCTTCTGTAGAATCTATTAAGGAAGAGCTTAAGACTGCTCAAGAACGCATCGATGCATTTGAAAGTGAAAAAGCTGCTCAAGAAGCGGTTGCCACATTTAATGCTCGTATGGAAGAAATTGATTCTGTTTATGATCTCGAAGAAAGCGACAGCGCATTTATCGCTGAAAAGATTAAAGGACTTGACGCAAGTGAAGAATCCTTTGCATCTCTAAAAGGTGAGCTTGAAGTTTTTTGGGCATCGAAGAATAAGGAAGCAAAAGCAAAACAAGAAGAAGCAATCGCCGCTCGCGTCGAAGCTGAAATCGAAAAGCGCCTTAATACATCAGAAGCATCTGAAGTCGTAGCTGAAGAAGCCACTGCTGAAGAAGTTGATGTTGAAGAAGCTCTTGAAAATGCAGAAGCTACCGAAGAATCTCTTCCTAATAATAACGAAGCTCAAGCTTCTAAAACAACTTTGAAGGACAAGTTCGCTGCTGCGTTTAGCCGCGAAAATGTTCTTGGATAAAAAAACAAACTAACGAAATTTAACTAAAAAAATTATGGCACTAAGACTACTCCCATTCAGACAATATAATGAGCAAGACGTTGTTAACGTTTTTGCTCTTGAGTCGGATCTCGCCCTTTCTGGTACTCAAGCAGATGGCGAAGGTTCAAACGGTGTATTTGTTAAAATCACAAATGGTAACTTCAACCAAGAGGTCGTCACTTATAGTAACGACAGCTACCTTGGTCAGTCAAATCTTCCATTTGTTGGTAGCGACATGTACCCAAGCAATCCGCTTACACTTTCTGGCGCTGCTGCTGGTGATCTCCCTCTAGGACTCACCTTAAATCAAACAGCAAAAGCAGACGAAAACGGCGAAAAGCTTCTATACAATACTACCAAGAAAGAAGAGCTTCAAGCTGTCCTTCCTGGCCAAAGTGTTCCTGTTGCAACTAAGGGTATCTTTACTCTTGCAGCCGAAGCATTTGATGGCACCGCATCTGACTACACAGTAGGCACTGGCATCGCAATCTCAGCAACTAATGTTGGTAAGATTGATGCTGCTGACCCAACTGCTGGAGGTTCTTTCGGTACTGTTCTTGGCACTGGTTCACGCGCTTCTCAAGGCGGCCTAACTGATCAATTCGCTGGCGAATACATCGTAGTCAAAATCGGATAATTGAAAGGAATTTAATATTATGAAAATCACTTTAAAAAATACTCCAGAACAAGTTGAACTTGTAAAAGCAATGGCTTCTCGCAACCGTGATGTTGCATACGAAGCACAAACTGCTCTTGCTGAGTTCATCGGACCAGTCCTCGCTGAAGTTATTAACCAAGCTCCTGCTTTGTCTAATCTCTTCACTACTATGCAGTATAACGCTGATGACAATCCTTCGATTCCGTTGGATCTGTACTTCGACGTTTCTGACGAAGATTATGTACAAGTCTACAGCCAAAGCCGTGCTGGTGGCCTTCCAACTTCGGAAGTCCTTCCAACATCTTCTGAGCTCAAGATCGCTACTTATAGCCTTGACTCAGCAGTAAGCTTTGACCGTCGCTATGCAGCTAAGAGCCGCATGGATGTTGTCGCTAAGACAATGACTCGTGTTGCACAAGAAATTCTTCTTAAGCAAAACACAATCTCTGCTAACGTTGTAATGAAGGCTCTTGACTCTGCTGCAACTAACGGTCAAACTCACGTTATTTCATCTTCAGCTGCTGCTCGATTCGGTCTTGCCGACTTAAATGCAATGATGACTCGTTCTAAGAGAATCGTTACCTCCTTCGTTGGTGGTACTCCAGATGCTCGCCAAGGACGCGGAATGACTGATATCATCGTATCTCCAGAGGTCGTTGAAGAACTTCGTTCTATCGCTTACAACCCAATCAACACTAGGGGTGCGGCAGATTCTGCTGGCACTGCGGGCCCAGTTCAAACTGCTGACGTTATCGCTGAAGAAGCATATCGTGCTGCTGGTGCTCCAGAGTTCTATGGCATCAATGTTATTGAGCTTAATGAGTTTGGTGTTGGTCAGAAGTTTAACTCACTATTCACTGGCACAAGTTATGATGCTGCTGCTGGTGGAGGTACAGACTTTGATCCTGCTACTGCAGCAAACAATGGTGATGAGTTGGTACTTGGTATTGACCGCAGCCGTGAATCTTTGATTCGCCCAGTTGCTGTTGATTCTGAAAATGGTGGTGAGTTCAATCTTATCGCTGACGACCAGTACAGCATCCGTCAAAACAAGATCGGTTACTTCGGTTCACTCGAAGAAGGCCGTATCGTTCTCGACGATCGCGCACTTGTAGGTTGCGTTATTCAAGGAGCTTAAGCTACTTAATAATCTATTACTTCTTGAGCCACCCTGTAAGGGGTGGCTCTTTTTGTTGAAAAGTAAATTATGAAGTGTAATATATATATATGAAAAATTCAAAGAAAAAGAAACCACAATCATTGCATGACTTGAAAGAGTCGATAATCGAAGAATTGCCCGAAACTAATGTAGCTCCATCTGAGGAAACAAAAGCAAAGGTGGACGAAAAAATCAAAAGCGTTGAAGATTTAGATTTAGCTACTGCTATTGAAAATGATGAGGTTAATAATGAAGAACTCCAAAAGGGTGATGTTTTAGCGGACCTCGAATACGCAGACGGCAAGCAAAGGGACGCAGTAGATCTGGCCGAAGAGCAAGAAAAAATTTACGGGGTTGATGTTGTAAGCCCATTTAAGACAGGAGATATCAGAGTTTTTAAAAGAAAACTAAAAACAATGTCTAGAGACCAAATGACAACTTTAGCTAATAGGGTTGCCGCGAGAGTATATTCATCAGAACGTGATCAATATGAAGAATTACTTAAAGCATTCTATTCTTGGGCTTCTACAAATAGCTTTATACAGACAGATGCTACAAAAAAAGCAGAAAAGGGAGCTTTAGCTGAGGCTTTTGAGGGTTCAGAAAGTGTAAACTCTTTAGAAGAAAAATTAAAATCTAAAACTTTATCAGATCTGCAGTCTACTGCCGCTCGTTTGGGATTCAATCCAAGCTTTGATAGAGAAAGATTAATTAAAGTAATCACGCAAGAATATCAAAGACAATCATGAGTAATTTAGGCGACCTAGCTACATCCATACACACAACAGAATTTGATTCAGCAGCTTCCCCTACATCCAATTTGATATCTGGATGGCTGGACGCGAACTTAGGCAAATTGAACAATGTTCTTTTTACTAGCTTCTCTGGATCAAATGGAGAGGTCGCTGGCTTAAATTTAGAAGAGCAGAACATTTATAAAGAGATGTATCTGTACCATTACTATACGAAACAGACCAGAAATACTATTCGCGGAATCGCGGACGATACCAACGGTAACATTATTAGCGTCAGAGACGGCGACAACGCCATTACGTTCGTTAATAAGAACGAGGTATCAAAAGTATATAAAAGCCTCGCTAGGGACTCTTACGACGCCCTAGAGACGCTTATAGCTAACTACAACAGCTACCAAGCAAGCCCTAGACAAGTTGGCGGAATAGAAGCTGGCATAGAGTCAGAAGATTAATTTAAATTTAAAATATATCTTTCAAGCGTGATCTTTTGGGTCGCGCTTTTTTGTGCATAAAAAAACCCCCTCGAATGAGGGGGTTTTGTAAATTGGAAGGGCTTCTTAGCTATTCGCTCCACCCTAAAGTTTTATTAAGCTCTTGCATTCCCCATTACAGCGGTGCTATGAGCGCCAGAGAAGAATATATTATTTTCAGTATCATTCGGGCCACCAATGGTGAGCGAGAATCCTAGGTCAACAGTCTTGTTGGGTCCAATACTAGAACTAAATGATTCACTGTCTAGTTTAACATTTGTCAGTTTGTAGACAGCAGCTACAGTGGACGCTTGATCTTTAAATTCAATTTGGATTGAATTAATAAATCCATCACTAGATACCAGACTTGTTAATTGGCGATCTTGAATTTCTGAGACAACAGCAGAAATACTTAATGTTGGAGTAATTGGAAAATCGACAACACGAGCAAAAGAGAACTTGCTTCCAAGTCTATCGATTGGAGTTCTGCTCATAGGAATTGAGATAGAAATACTTTGTACGTGAGATTTGCCAGCTCCATCTAAAATAACAATAGATTTTGCGCTAGCGTCACTTAAAGTAACAGAAATATCTCCAGGACGAAGTGCGTTAGGAATAGATGCTCCCGTTCCTGCTACAGCTTCTGGAAGTGCGATATCAGCTTGTGAGGCGAGAGCTTCACCGTCTGATGGGCTAATTCCAGCACCAACGATGTTGGTATAGTCACTTCCGTTAGTAGCTGTTACATCAGCATTACCGACCATGTTAGTTCCTTCGGCCGAGATGCTGACTGTTGGGAGGTCGCCTACTGACGCATCTAGAGTATAATCAGTAATGAAAGCGTTACCAATGCCAATAACACTAATGTCAGTGTTTGCATCAGCTACAGCGCCTCGAGGGCTGTTAGCATCAACACCTTCTGGTGTACTTAAAATATAGTAATTACGGTCGGCGTCCTCTGCTTTAATTTGACCAGAAATAAATCCCTTGTCTAAATTTACACCGTTTGCAAAGCCCAATGCCATTTCATTGAATCCATCACTGAGATAGTATGATGTGTCGAAAGAAACGGTTGGCGATTCAAGAATCAGTGAGTCGATTCTTGCTAATTGTCCGAATTGATTGACATCTTGACGTGAAACGTTCAAGGAGTAATTAGCGGATTGAACTCTTCGTAGTTGTGTGTGTTCGTTTGCATCGTCTGCACCGACACCACTAGAAACGAAGAGAGCGTCTGATTGATAAATGATTCTATTATTAGCCATGATATTTTATATTGTTTACAGTTATTTGGGTTTATTGTGAAATTAAGAGCGAGGAAATCTTTGTGTAGATATGTCAAAGTCTATAAAGCCGACTTTAATGTCTCCAGGTATAGACGTTTGCGCCCTTTGTGAAAATTTTGAAACAGTGACATCATCTATAAAAAATGAGCCATCTGTGTAGGATTCGGCTAGTCCAGTATAATTATATGAACCTCCCTTTATGTCACCATATTCTGTTGATGGGTGACCGCTAAATGGTATTTTAGGAACAATTTTTCTAGCAGAATCTGCAAATATAGATAAAGCTCCATCTAATTGATAATCACTGTCTGCCAGTACAACAGCTTTGATCGTGGAGTTTGTTTGGTCCATACCTCCAAGTTCGAACCCTTCATTTCTACTAAATTCTACATTCAAAAATATTGCTGGAGTAACTTGGTCATAGGGTTCTATGCCGCTCATTGTGGGGGTTCCGTATCTGCTGTTTAATTTAAATTTGTTTTCAATGATTAAATCTTCTTCTGTTTCGTTTGTCAGATACACATTAAAATCTTTTACTGCAAAGGTGCCAGTTAATGTATCTCCTGCGCTGACAACGCTTCCAGTTTCAATAAGTCTGCCATTCTCAAAATCAAAAACAATATCATTAGCCCTGCCGCTGCCTTCAAAGTCTGTTGGGATTATTGGGTTTATTGCTCCAGTAATTGAAGAGTCATTTACCCATTGTTTATAGTTACTTTGAAGTGAGATGTAACTATTTGGTAATCTGCTATCTGATTGGGCGTAAAGTGTTCCAGTTTTATTCGAATAAGCTTCTCCCTTTTGTAAAAGTTCGTGATCGAACCATAAAAAGAAGCTAGTCATTAGCTCATGTTGATACTGAGGTTTCATAAATATTATTTACACTAGGTAAGCTGTAAGTTCTCGAATTCTTTCTTATACTTTTTTAAAAGAGCTGATATATACTGAGTGTTTCTAAATTTTGTTCCACCTTTTCTTACTCTTCTTGGTGATTGTATTCCTAAGCCCGACCTACTATTTTCTCTTTCTACTTTTAAATAATACCCAAGACCAGAAATACCACTTTCAATACCCTTGGCCCAACTTCTTCCTGGCGCCCAAGGCATTGGAGTCACGTCAAAAACATCTTTTGCATCTGGAATATAAATAGAAAATTCAATAGAATTAAGTTTGGCAGTAGCAAATTCAAAGCGAGTTTGCTGCAGTATATCTTCAATAGCTTTGGTTGGGTCTCTAAACCCCGATTCAAAGCCAATAAAAGAAAATAAATTAGTAGCTCCTCCCAAAGTCCCGCTTATATTTTCCGAGCTTACTCCCTGTTTGATTTCTCTTGTAACTGGATGGTTTAAGAATTCAGCTATCATTTTATTTTTGATTTTCTGAAAAGCCGCTTTACCTTGTTTTTGTATTTGGACTCTGGCAACTTTAGGTGTTTGCCTTTTTAAACTAGCTATAATTTGAGGATTTAAAGCCATTATTATACCGAAGCGTCTTGTAGTTCTTCTATTGGTTTTAGGTAGAAGTGGTAGTATTGAGGCCCAAATATACCAGTTGGATTTCCTTTAGATACAATCTCATATTTACCTCCCTCAAATTCACATCTTTTTGCTTCTTTGAGTAAATTAAATCCTGCAGCATCTACAGTTATTCTTACAGAACCATCGACTAATTCTATATTTAATTGACTATTAATACCCCCGTCAGCAAGGTTTGCTTCTTTGGCGTCTATGTATTTGATTCTTGCTTTTATAGTGTGTTGAACAGCGGTTGTTGTGGTCGTTTTGTTGCCAAAAACGCTCCTACCATATACTCCATTAAATGTGTCTCCTATAACAAATTCTGTAAGTGTCAAGCTGCTCCAGGTCATTTCATATGGTTGCGATACTGATGGATCAGTACTCTGTTTAGATATATAGTTTGATACTGCATCCCCAATGCCAGGATCGTTGTCACTGCCATCTGTTATCTCCCAGAGATATTGTACAAGGTTAGGATCTGATTCAGTTCCAACAGATTCCTCGACACGAGTTATATCACCAGATCCATTTTCTTGGGTATAAAAGTTAGCGCTTGTTTGTGTATAAGTTCCATTTAAATGTGCGTTATCGCCAGTAAAACCACTTACCGTTAATTGTCGATTAAGACTAATTAATACTTTTTTTCCTTCTTCGTAAACTGTGATGCTTCTAGCAAAAGTTTCGTGGATATCGTCAATAATAGCGCTAATGGTGTTTTTTTGAGAGTCTGAGATGAGAGAAGTGGGCATATTTACTTTTACACTTTTTGTGTAAATTAGTTATTATGTATGAAAAAATTTTAAAAGGGAAATTTAATCCAAAAAAATTTGGTAGCGTTAAAGTTGGAAAAAATGCAATCAATCGGCATCATAGTAAAGATGAATCATTATATGGACATTTAAGTAAAATTGATTGCAAAAAAGACCCAAATTTAAATGATTATGTCAGTTACCCAGATTTAAAAAATACTCATCCTCAACATTTTGAAATAAAAGAGGGAGAGGCCTTACTGATTCCTAAGAAATGGTGGCATTATGTTAGAAGTTATGATGGTTGTTATTTTGCAAATTTTTGGACACATATCAATATTGGTGAAGAACCCAAGATAATAAAACATGGCATAAAATTTGACCAACAGTCTATAGAGCCCGAAAGAAAAATATCAGTTTGGGTTTATAACAAAAAAAAATCTCGTATGGTTGAAAAGACTTTTCAACAATTTATTGAGGATGATAAAAAAGAAGAGTATTTGTGGACGTTAAAAAACTACAAAGGATTAAATCGAAATAAAGAATTAAAAGAAAATTTAATTAAAAAAATAAAAGTACCAGAAAAAATTTTAAAAACAAATGAAAATTTTGAATATAATTTTGGAGTTTGTCCCAAATATCATCAAACAGATTTACATTATGATGAAGAGTGGGGTTTTCTTTGTGTAACAAAAGGCTATAAAAAAGCGATACTTTTTCCGCCTTCAGATTATGAATATTTATACCCCATTGAATGGGAAAGGTATAAATGGAAAAACTCAAAAAACATAAAATGTAATTACAATTATTATCGAAAAGAAGATATTCTATTAAGTGGAAAAAATTCTGGTTCTCTTTTGTATGAAACATGTAAGAAAAATAATTTAATTTTATATTCTATATCTAAAATTATCTTTGACTGGCATAAAAGTGATTCTGAAAATAAAACTATTTATGGAGTTAAAAATATCAACGGAAAATATAGTTGGGAGCTATATAATTACGAACCTAAAGATAAAAATGTAAACAGAAAAATTTTAGATTCGGTTGAAATATTAACAGAAAGGCAAAAGAATGGAAGCAACATTGAATCTATAACAGATTCTTACTATTATGATAAAGTAGAAGGCGATACTGTTTATGGGACATTAAAAAGAAGTAATACGATATATACAGACAAACCCACTCAATTACAAGAAAGGGGCTATTGGATAATAGATACATATAACAATTTTGTGACTAATTTTGATAAAAATTACAAACATTTAAAATACAGTAAAGAAATTTGTGATTGGGTTAAAAACGAATTAATAAGAAAATATAAGACTGATTATTTCTGCATACATCAAAAAAATAATGACGAGTTTTATTGTCAATTTATAGGTATACCTAAAGAAGATTTTTTAAAATTTTTAAAAGAATATAAATATGATAAAGGTTTGATAGATAAGTACGAAAACAATGAATATAACATATCCAATGAAATTGCTATTATTTTTTGCAGAAAAACTCTAAAAGTTCTCAGAACAGCTTTTTATGGCATAATATAGCTTTTTTGTGTAAATATACATAGGTATAAGGATATTTATGATTGCAAAAGAATTTTTGTATGATCGTTCTGATCATCACATTCGTTATTTATTTAAGGCTTTTTTGAACACACTTGAGGAAATGCAAAGTGTTCATGAAATAAACTTTTCTAAATTATACGAACATCTACCAAAAGAACATCAAGGGATTGTCGAAATGGCAGATTATTTCGATAAAGAACACTACGAGGTGTATCGAAAAAAAATTCTAGATATTGGAAATTCTGTTTTGCGAGATTATAATAACGAGTTAGAAACTCTAACGGTTGAATTCAAATTTAAACAATAATGGCACAAGGATATATATATAAATTTACTTTAGAAACTAAAGAAAAGAAAAAAGTAGAAGTAGAACGCAAAAATAAAGAAACTGGCGAGATGGAAACTGTTGTTCAAAACAAAACAGTAAAAACGCCAATTGAATTTGTTATTAAAAAGCCTACTCGTCGAATCATGGACGAAGCTGAGGCTCAATATGCCATTGAAATGAGCAACAATATCAAAAAGGGTATTGTAACAAAAGCCATGCTAGTAAAAAAGTATGCTGATACTGGCGGGACGTTGACCGAAGCAGAGACAAAAGATATGGTCAAAAAGTTGCAAAAAAGTAATGAGGTTGCAAATAAAATCCAAATGCTTTCTGCCACAGACAAAAAAAAGAATGAAAAAGAAATTGAGGAACTCAATTCAGAGCTTTTGATTTTAAGAAAAGATTTGACAGATATTGAAATGTCGATGCAGGGCGTTTACGATCACACTGCTGACGCGAGATCAGAAAGGGCTATGTTACTTTGGTACACAATCCAACTCGCTAGAGAAATAGAAGATGGGCAAGAAGTTTTATTCTTTGATGGCCTTTTGTACGAAGATCAATTAGAAGACCTTTACAAAAAAGACGAAGACGGAACTGACCTAGAAAAAGAAGCTCTTAATGAAATGATGACAGCAATATCATACTGGTTTTACAATAATAGCGCTACACAAGAACAAATTGAAGCGTTTGTGAAACAAGCATATGAATGATGAAAATTTAGCAGATATTATAGCCGAGATATTTGATGGGGTCACTGTCTTGAATTCAAGCTTTGGCCCCATTTATGTTAGGCATTTTGGTCAGCTAGAATTAAGAAGAACTTTCTCTGAAAGAAAAAAATATTTAGAGCAAGCCAAAAATAGAGGGCTTATGTCAGAAAAAGAATCTTTAGATCTCTTATACAAAGACGAGATGTGGACCCCAGAGTCCGAAGAGTCAGTGGAAAAAAAGAAAAAATTTATAGAGAACTTAAATAAAGGGCTTGGCAGAATAAAAATACCTTCCAAAAGAGAAGAACATAAAAAAATGATAAAACGAGAAATGGGAGTTCTCGAAGAATTAGAAAAAGAAAGGTCGACACTTGTTGGTTTAACAGCAGAGAAGTACGCACAGAAAAAAGTTAACCAGATTTTCTTTGAAAACTTATTATTTGAAGATAAGGAATTTAAAAAATCAGTGTTTAGGGATTTAATCTATTCAGACACAGAAAAAGAATATGAGTTTAATATGCTGCAAGAGCAATTCTTTACAAGAATGTCTGACGACAATATTTCTAAAGCCGCCCTTTCGCCGTTTTTTTCTCCATACTTATCTTATAGTGAAAATGTACACGATATGTATGGAAAGCCTATAAAAGATTTGTCAGCATTTGAATTAAAACTACTGACGTACGCTAGAACATTTTTAAATATTTTTAAAAATGCAACTAAAGAAATTCCCACTCATGTAGCGAAAGATCCAGAGTTGTTGTTAGATTTTCACGAAGCTCAGAAAAATGATGGAAAAAGCTCAAAAAAGGGCTCAGATGGAGACGGTGGGACAACTTATTTTGGAGCTAATAAACAAGATATTGCTCAAATGAAGGCGGAAGATGAAGATGCTGTCGATTTAACAGATGAAATGAAGAAGCGAGGAGGCACTTTGAATATGAAAGAATTCATGGATTTGCATGGTGTTTAGGTGTAATACCATTATATGGCGAAGGCAAATGTACCAGTAGAGTTTAGTCCTGTAGATAGTAGGAAAGTCGAGGCGGCTATAGCGAGGATTCAGTCCCAAGCTAAAGGGGTTAGTTTCGGTGGAGGCGCTGAATCTATTAACAAGCTATCCAGACCACTCGGAAAAATTACTGGACAAGCTTCAGAATTTCAAAAATCTTTAGAAGCTTCCAATGCCCGTGTCTTAGCTTTCGGTGCTTCTGTTGCTGTAATTAATAAATTATCTCAAGCTTTCGGAGCGTTAGTGAGCAATACCGTAAAAGTAGAGGCGTCTTTTGCTAAAATTAATACAATTCTTGGCGGTACAAAAAAAGAAATTGAAGAATTTGGAAATGGAATTTTTAAAGTTGCGCAAAGAACAGCAACTTCATTTGATCAAGTGGCCGAAGGTGCTCTTGAATTAGCTCGTCAAGGTTTAGGAGTTGCTGAATCGTTAGCTAGAGTAGAAACTGCTCTAAAGTTAGTTCGTGTTGCTGGCATTGATTCTCAGCAAGCGGTAGCTGGTTTGACTGCAGCAATTAAAGGTTTTGAGGGCGCTGGTTTAACTGTCGCAGCAATTGGAGACAAGTTGGCAGAAGTTGATACAAAATTTGCTGTATCTACTGAAGATTTAATTAACGGACTTGAGAGAGCTTCTGCATCTGCTCGTGTAGCTGGTGTTTCGTTCGACGAATTACTCGCTGCCGTCACGACAGTACAAGAAAGAACGCAACGTGGTGGTGCTGTTATTGGTAATGCATTTAAAACTATTTTTGCTAGACTTGGAAGAACTGATACTTTAAAAACCCTACAAGATTTAGGAATTAGTGTTTTAGACACGGAAGGCAATGTAAGATCTGCTATTCCTTTGTTTCAAGAGTTGGCTGGAGAATTAAATAAACTCGGACTAAAAAGCGTCGAGGCTGGAGAAGTTATTCAAAAAGTGGCTGGCGTTAGACAGCGTGATATTTTAATTAGTTTGGTGGAAGATTTAAATTCTAGTCAAAGTCAATTTGCAAAATCTTTAGAAGTTTCAGCTGGAGCAGCTGGAGCATTGGACTCAAAGAATCAAAAGTTAAATCAAACACTAGAAGCCTTAATAAATAATCTAACAGTGGGTGGAGAAAAACTAGCTTCAGTATTGGGCGAAATAGGATTTACAGATCAAGCAAAAGACTTGCTTAAATTATTTGGAGATATTGTTAATTCTATAACAGATGTTTTACAAGGCGATACTATAGGCTCTAAATTTGCAAAAGGATTAATAAAAGGCATTGGCGCAACATTGACTCCAGGTATTGCTTTAGTTGGTGCGATATTTATTAAATTATTTGTAGACTTAGCTAAGTTTGGTGCGTCATCGTTAAAACAAATTTTAGGAATTAATAAAGCCTCTCAATTACAAAATTCTCTTCAACAATCTGTATTACAAACTCTACTACAGAATGAAAGTATTCAAAGAGAAATTTTAGCTCTTGAAGGAAATAAAGTAGCTCAAGAACAATTACTTTTAAAAATATACACTCAACAAGCCGCCGCTTTAGCTAGAGTACAAAAAGCTGCCGCAGTAGTAACTCCTGGACTTTTCAAGGGAGGTATGAGAGGCGGAGAAAGTGGCGTTACCAAGAGAGGCGCTGGAGGTTATGTTTCCGCAGAGTCTCGTGATGTTTCTCGTGGAGTTGGTGGTGCGCCAGCAAGTTCTAAAGTTGTGTCTATTCCAAACTTTGCGTTTGGTGGAGGACAACGAGGAACAATGGTCGCAAACACTAGTGAATATTATGTTCCAAATTATAAGGGTGGAGGAGATGCTATATTTAATAAAGATATGGTTAGATCCATGGGGCTACCAGGTGGAGCTAAAAAATTAAATGCGGCTGGTGGATTTATACCAAATTTTGCCTCGAAAGGTACTCCAGATTATTTTAGAAATATATCTAGAAAAGCAAACCCGACATCTGCAGAGAAGAAAGAGTTGGCGGCATATCAAGCAAGTAGAGGAGGAATGCCGTTTAACGCAGAGCAAAAGGGTATTGTCATGCTTGTCCCTCAAACTAACGTTAGGGGTGCAGATTTAGCCACTCGATTTAAAAAACCAAAATTAGGAAGAAAAGGAACTTACAATAGTTTTATTGGTAAAGCTTTTGGTATAGATCCTAATCTGAAAAGCGATTCAAAATTTGGAAGCCTTGTTGGCTTGGATGACGAGCTCGAATCAGCTATGGCTCATTCTATAAATAGCATTATTGGTAAAGTTTATCCGTCTATAAAAACAAGTCCGACGCCTCCGATAACTTCAAAAGCAGCAAAAGAAAAATTCCTACAAGAAGGTGGAGCTGGAGCATTTGGTTCATTTAGAGGGGCTATGTTTGAGGCGATCATTGAAATGATTGTTGGTGGATCTAATAGGGATGGCGCTGGAACTCTTGACGTGGCTTTTAATTCTGGCAATACTGCAGCTTTGGAAGAAATTTTTGGACTTCCAAAAAAGTATAAAGTTGGTGACTATAAAAACAGCGTACTTTCTAAAGGTAAATTTATTGATCAAGCTATTTCTAATAGAGGAGCTGGCGGATACATTCCAAACTTTTTTGGTGGAGCGTTAGAAGAAGCTATAAGTAGGGAAAATCAAGCTGGAGTTCCTCTTAATCAAATTAGAGTTAATCAAAGTGGGAAACTTAGAAATGCAAAAAACCCGAAAGGGCTTGCTGTAACAAATACGAGAGATGAGCCTACTGGAGCAATTCCAAACTTTAATAAAGGAGGAATGGGCGACGGAATGGGTGGCGGTATTATGGGTATATTTGTTGTTCAAGCTATAAGTGGAATGACATCTAGTTTTGTTGACGCAGAAAGCGCTCTTGGAAAACTTATTAGCACAATTACGACAGTTGCTACCACTTTTATGAGTTTGAGTTTAATTGCTCCAACTATAACAAAAGCTAGCGCGGCGATGATAGCTTTTTCTAAGAAAAGAACTATAACTGCAGTAGGTAAATACGGAGGAGTGAGAGAATTCGCTGCTCCGATGTCTCGAGGAAGAGCGGCAGCGGGCGGAGCCGCTGGTCTTGGAGGTAGAGCATTAGGAGTCCTTGGTGGGCCAGTAGGAATGGCTGCTACTGCAATCGCTGTCCCTTTGATAATGGAGTTGGCTAAAACAAAGAGTGGATTTGAAGAATTAAACAATTCTCTGAAGCAAGTAGATTTAACAAAGTTATCTACTGGAGAAAATATAGGTGAATTTATAACTGCGTTAGAAACCGAGCAAAAAAGACTGGCTACTTTAAGAAAAACTAAGGAAGAACTAGGGGGCGTATCTGGGGATTCTCTTGATAAAGTTTTAGGAAAACAAGCAGATCAATTAAAGGGAGTGCCAACGGGGTTCTTTGGCGGAGTAAAAGATAAAGAGACTTTTGCTCGTGCTATAGCAGTGCTTGGAAAAGACGCAGTACAAGCGATAATAGACAGTGATGCAAGTAAGGAAGATGTCCAGATAAGAAGACGTGCTCTAGAACCACAAATAGTAACTGGCAGTATGGGCCCTCCCGACAGCTTTTCGCAAACAAGGGCGGCTAAAGAAAGAGAGGCCTTAAGAGAAAAATTAAGGTCCGAAGGACTTTCAGAAGAAGAGATAAAATATGAAACAGTCCAAAGACTAAGTTTAGAAAAACTTGTAGGTGCTATAGCTGAAGCATCAATGGACACAGATGTCTTTAAAAACTCGGATTTTGGAAAACAGAGAGCCGCAGAAGAAGCAAAGAAAAAAGCCGAAGCCGACAGAAAGGCTAGACTTGATGCAGATAAAAGTTTAAGCATATTAAATATTAAAGATATAAAGTCCGCACAAAGAGCTGGTCTAGCCTCAAGACGAGAAGGGGATTCGGGCGATCAAATGAACAAGTCTCAAGAAATGGCATTAAAGCTGGCTGGAAACTTAGGTCGTTTAGAAAGAGAAAGACTCGTAGCAAATAAAGCCTTGTTAGACTCTAAGATTAAACAAACAGAAGCTTCTAGAAAACTAGGAGCGGAGATGGCGGTTGCTGCGCTTAAAGCTACTGATGGAAAAGTAGCTAATACAGAGATGGCTCAAGCCATAAGGGATGCCATGAAAAATGGAGAAAGTTTTCAACAAATTTTAGATAAAATAAATACATTAAAAGAAGAAGGAAAACTTAAAGACCAGGACTCGATAACTGCACTAGAAGAAATAACGAAATCTTATGTTGACCAAAATACCGAACTTGGAAAAACAAACGAAGAGCTCGATGAAATATTAAAAAAGAGACAAAAGATGGCAAAGATGTCACCTTTAGATTCAGCAAACGAAAAAAGAAAAGATGATTTAAAAGAACTATCTGAAGATGTGCCAAAGAGATTAGCAGACAACCTAGAAAATTCTATAGCTAACGCAATGGATAATTTAGCCGACGGAACTTATGATTCTCTTGGTGATGTATTTTTAAATATCGCATTAGATTTTGGGAAAGCCTTACAGCAAGAAATAAGCGCGGCTGTAGCTAAAAATTTAGTACAATCATTTACTAGTAGTGGTGTCGGTAAAGGATTGATGCAGGGAGCAGGAAATATAGTACAGTCAGTAGGTGGATACAATTCTGGAGGGATGGTTACTGGTGGCGGTGGCGTCATAGACGATGTTCCAGCAAAACTTACTAGTGGAGAATATGTTATTAAAAAATCTGCAGTTCAAAAATACGGAGTAGACTTTTTAGATAGATTAAATTCTGGAGGAATACAAGGCCTTCAAAACGGAGGTTCTTTGATTACTCAAGGAGCAGATAATACGCGAACTGGTAAATTTTGGTCAGATCCTCGTGGCTACAGTGAGGGCGGGGCAAGATCTAGAGCCTATTTAGAAGAAGCTAAAAAGAGAGACTTTTTTGTTCCAGGTCAAAGAGGGTTTGGATCAATTGTAGGTAAAGAAAATTTATTAGCCTTCTCGCAGCAAGGTGTTACTTCTGGTTCGACTGATATTATTTCAAGTAGAGCTGGTGGGGCGTCCATTAATCTAGAAGATCAAAGTGCGAGATTAACCGCATTTGGAAGAAGAAGAGATAGCCCAGCAAAACGAGCATTAGAAGAGGCTCAAGGGCAAGCTTTTGATTTGTATCAAAGATCTGTAGCTGAAGAACAAAGAGTCGTACAAGAGAACAAAGATGCGAAAAAAGCGAGAAAGGACGCGTTAAAGCAAGCTGTTATTGGGGCTTTTGTAAATGCAACCATGGCTGGAGTTTCTGCTGGAATTAGTAATGTCAGCAAGGGTGGTTCTTTCTTCGGCGCCGCTCCTACACAAAATTTAAATTTAACATCTGATTTTATGAGTAGTAGTGGTGAACTTTTTAAAGAGGGCACCAGTATGATGAATATAGATGGGATGACTGAAAAGTTCAAAACTGGAAGTATTTTCGGTATTGATCAATTTGGAATTAGACCAACCTCAGCTGGTTTAGATGCACTAAAGGGTGGTAGTATGTTTAATTCTGGCGTTCAAAATGTTATGCAAGTAGGAAACCAGTTTATGAACACAGCGGATTATTATACTCAGTATCCGAGCAATATGAATAGGGCTGCAAATGGTGGACTAATGTCTGGTGGAGGATCAAACTCAGCAAATGCTCTTCTTATGGATGGCGAATATGTGATGGGATCTGATGCCTCAAGCTCGCTAGGAAAAGAAACTTTAGATAGCATAAACACAATGAACTTTGCAAACGGTGGTCCAGTTGGAGCGTCAACTGCGAGTGGCGGAGAAAAAGCTGATGTTGGGACTCTAAATATAGAAATTAATATAGAAAAAGATGGAGAAGCTTCTACTTCAACTTCTGGATCTGGAGAACAAGACCCAGAAAAAGCGAAAGAATTTACAAAGAAAGTCAAAGATGTTGTTCTTAACGTAATTAATGAAGAAAAGAGGGTATCTGGATCACTATTTACGAGGAATAAGTAATGAGTTTTATTGAAAAATTTAATTATAATAGAGATAGAATAACAGACACAGCTGAAGACGTTTCTATACCAAGTAATCTTAAAGGTTTTGTAGACCATGCTTATGGTTTTAGAAAAATACACCCAGACTATGCTGGATATTGTTGTAGATTAAGAAAAAAATCTAATGATAATTTAGTTGATTTTAAATTTGATAAAGATGGAAAACTATCATTAAACTCTACTGGATACACTATAAATACCCAAGCATTGGTTGGAACTTTATCATCTTGGATTGGATCTGACGACGGAGAGTTGGAAATACTTTACGATCAAGGCGGAATTGGACAAGCAACCCCTAGTGACGCAATAAATTTAGAATATTATACTGGGTATGTGTATCGAAATCCAGCATCAAGTTATACCACTCTTAGAGATGCTGGTCATACAAACCCAATAATTGTAAGTGGTGGATCGCTTTTAACAAACAACGGGGTGCCAACAGCAAAACTTACGGGAAGTGGAATTATGGCGTTCAATGGTGGATACGAATCAGATGGTACGCCAAGCGGCTTACATTCAATTGGTGGTGTTAGTGAAACTTTTTTAGTTGGAATGATAAGTGGAACTGGCACCAATAATGAAGGTGATCTTGACCCGACCGATACGGCTAATGGTGGTGCTAGCAGCTCTCAATATAAAGTAAATCAACTTTTGGGCGGACATATTTATGGCTGGAAAGAAGATTTACAAATAGGCGAAATAGATGATCAATTTGTTTTTTCTTATGAAAATACGAATACTCGAGGTTTTGCAATAACTGGTGGCCCTGTTGTTTACAACCAAACACAACTTTGGTCTTCTTTCACAAATACAATAAAGGCTGGATTTAAAGTAAATAACTTTAGACAGACAGGACAATTTGATGCTGGTACGGAGGTTAGACCTAAATCCGTTTCTTCAGACAAAACCCCCAAGTACATTGGTTTGGGGGGAAAATTTGCATTTAGTCCAAGTGGGAATGATGTTGGTAAAGGAGAATTTCAAGAACTTATATTTTCAACGCAGACGCTTTCAGATGCGCAAAGACTAGGCATGGAAAACTATATGTCTAATTATTTTAATTTTTTTAGTTTAGATTCATCTATATTATCAACACAAGAAAAAATCCAATTAGGATTTGATATTTTTACGCCAACTTATGGCGCACAAATGTCTTTTGAGGCTGAAAATTCATCATGGAAAGGTTCTAATTTTTATCAATTTATTTCTCCAATGGGATTAAATAATTTAAGACTAAAATCAAAACTATCTTTTATAAACGATCTCGGTAGAACAAAAAAATTATTAAATTATATAGAAAGCATCACAGCTGGCGATTTAACTGGAGAGCAAGCTTTTACTGGGGACACAAGCTATCTCAATTTTGGGTCGCCCAAAAACGGAATAGAAATAAGTTTAGGTGGAGAATTTTATAGAAACTTTTCTGGGTCTCAAATTGTAGATTATACTGTTGTAGATTTAAGTAGCGATGTTTATAAAGTTGATGTATCTTTGTTTAACAATACGGTTTCTCCTGTGTTAAATAATGGGATGGGCTTCATATCGGATAAAACAATGGCTCTTAGCGATGGAAGGTTCAAAAAATTTGATATAGCTGGCCAAATCGGCATTCAGTTCGCTAATTCAAACACTTTTGATAATTACTTTTATTTAACTACAGACAGGGTTAATGCTATAAACGTATCAAACGTGACGGGAGCAAGTACTTATACTGGAGTAGCAGACAGTTCAACTAGAACTTTCTTTTGGGAGCCAGATGCAAGCGTTCCATTAACTATTAATCATTCAAATAGGACTGAGTTTTTCAAAAATTCTTTTGTTAAGACTTTAAATATATCGCAAAATCAAAACAACCTAAATCAAATTAATCTTACCTTTACAAATAGATCAGAGAAAGAAACTTATTCTCTTCTTCATTTCTTAGAAACTCACCTAGGTTATAAACATTTTGTGTATTATCATGATAACGATGTGATAAATAAAAATAGAGTTTTTTACTGCCCAAAGTGGACTCACGATTTTGTATATAAAGACTCAAATAACATAAATGCTACATTTGTAGAAATAGTAGCTCCAACCTTACCAGAATTATAATGGCTATAAATAAAAGCAGACCAACTATAACTTATGAAAATGTAGCTGTATTTCAAAGCGAACATCTTTCTTACGGTTCTGGATCTAACAGTGGTCAGAATTTATCGTTTTTACCTTTGGTTCAAGGTATAGATTTTTCTTTTGATACTCCTAGAATAAATTCTAGCGCTTTGGGGTCAAAAAATTTAATAGATCAATCTAATTTTGTTGCTCCTAATGTAAGGTTTTCTATAAAAGCAACTGAAGATTTTGGAGAATTGTTTTCTAATTTTATCGAAGACGGAGAGTTTTCTGGATCTCAAAACTTCAAAACTAGTAGAAATTTTTATGCAGTCATAAATGACAAAAAAGGTTTTGATATTTCTGGGGAAAACCTTTATTTAAAAAATACGATAGGAGTTGGTAATTGCTTTTTAAGTAATGTAACCATAGAACAGTCGGTTAATGGAATATTAAGTTCTAAATATGATTTTGTTGGAAGTAATTTACAAGTAAAAAATTTAGATTATAAAACTATATATTTTCAAGATTACGAAAGTTTACCTTTAGGTTCTTTAGTCAACAATCCAAATACGGCTCCAATAGAACAGTTACACGATTCTTTAGGGATAATAACAGTAAAAGAAGAGGGGGGTGGACAAGATTATATTACAGTAACAAATACATCGCTAGGAATGCAAGGGACAAAATCTTTAAAAATAAGCGATGGTCCGTCAGCTACATTTTTTGATCATAGACTTAGCGGATTTCCTGTCGATACAAACTATGTAATGAGCGGAACTTATAGAGTAGAGAATAGTGACCTGGTCGCCAATCAAGGAATACTTAGGATACAATTTGTTAATGATGGGGTTGTAAATGAATTGTTTACTGGAAACTCACAAGTTGCGGCCCCATTTGTTGCTAGCGGTAGGTTAAAACCAACTAACTCTGAAATAAGAATTAAATATCCTGGAGACAACGATGTTGGAATAGAAGCCCTTTATATATCAGATATGACGATTAAAGCTGTAACTGGTTTTCAAATAACTGCCCCGTCATTGGATTTGACTGGAGACAATCAACCTCAAGATATGGTAGCTAATTTTGAACCAATGAGCAACTACTATTCTAATAGTTCAAACAAAATTGTTAATTATAAAGATACAATGATATCCATAAGTGGAGAAAATTCTACTGGGGTGTTTTTAGTTCAGCCAGATATTTTATCTTCGTTTACAATGAATTTACCCATAACTAGGAAGGCTATCTACTCTATGGGTAAAAAATTTCCTGTAAATAGAAAACCTATTTATCCTAATTTGGGAATATTGAGTTTTTCTAGCATAGTATCTGAGTTTGAAACAGAAAACACTTCATCTTTAAAAGATTATTTATCTGGAGATCAAAACTACCAAATTAACATAAGTGGTAGAGATCATCAGTTTTCTTTAGAGATAACTGGAGCGAAACTAGACACAACAAATTATTCTCAACAAGTTGGAAAAGCGACTTCTAATTTTGCATTCTCTTTTGATGTAGATAACGTTGAGCGAATTAACTATTTAAATAACAGGGATAATTTAATATTATATTTAGATAGACAAAATTTAAGGTGTGTACCCACAACGGGCGATAGTGTTTTTGATTTAGCTACCTTGCCGACACCTTTTGCTTATCCAAATAATACGGGAAGTTTAAATTTTCTATATTCACAGGGCGGGGGCGATTTAACTGGTCAAGTTAAGTTAAATAAAGATGCTTTCGTTTTTGAGGATGCGACAATAAATAGTCAAGCTAATATTTTAGCAATAGATGATGATAGGGGTGGATCATCTGGACCAGACAGCGCTCAATCTAAACTGTTAGAATCTTTTACAATGTTAGCTTGGATAAAACCAGATTCATTAAACGGCGGAAACCAAGCGCTAATGAGACAAAGGAATGGTAATGAGGAAGGTCCAGGGCTACATCTTAACAATAATAAAATTAGATACCAATCTTACTTTTCGAAAAAGTTTGATGGGACAAGGGTAACTTTTGAAAGAGAAACTAATCCGATAATTGCAATGAGCACAGACAAGTTTCAACAAATAACATTAACATATTCACATTCAACTGGCAGTATAGGAGTTGATGATTCTGATTTTGAGTCTTTTATTAAAATTTATCACAATGGCGATCTTGTTGATACAATTAATGAAAACTTTATAAGACAAGACCCAGGGTACGGAGCAAAATTTCATCTAGGAGGCGCGCACCGAAGCAATGTACAATCTCAATATAATGCTGGTGGAACTCCTAGGTATAGTCAATATAAGGGGCAAATAGCCCTGGCCGCGATATATGATAAGGTTTTAACGCAAGCGGAAATAAGAGATAATTATAATAGAATTAAAGGAAGGTTTGACCTAAAATTAGATTGGGCGTTTGAAAACGCCGCAATGGTAAGTAGTTTTACTTACGGTAATAAAAGATATGTTAGGGATATTACCTTTAATCAAGACGGGGCGAGGCCTTCTTATAGCTATGACGATGGTCCTCCTAATTATACTAATGGATCTATTGAATGGAGCGAATCTAGTAACTATTGGAGAAACCCACAGGGTGCTATAGGCGGAGGCTCTCCTGGGTTACCTATAAACTCTAGTGAAGATACATTTTATCCGTTCTTGACGCTCGATAATACTCTTAGACCAGAATTTTCTGATTTGGCTCTTTATGCAACTAGTTAAAGTTCTATATTAATTCCAGCTTTATTTGCTTTTTCTACAGCCTTATTGAACTTTTCTTTTTGTTCATTTGGGTGCATTTTACCGTTTGTCATCTTGTTGTAATTATCATAAGATTTTTGCTTTACTGGATCAATACCTCCAGCTTGCTGAGCTCTCATTTCAGAAGCTTCAGCGCTACGTTGAAATAAGTCTCCATAAGTGTCGTTCTTGCCTAATGTTGATGATCTAAATGAAGACGAACTGAATGGATCTAACTTTGTGTCTGTAGACATGTTAGGATTAACGTATACACGCCTCCAGAGACCTTTTTCTCTTCCGCTTATGCCATGGTACTCATGGACATCTGTCATGCCCTGTAGGACTTCTAAGACCTCTCCAGTCTCTTCGTTTTCGTATAAATATAATGGCATAAATTAAATAAATTTTTTTAAAAAAAACCCCTCGTGTATATTTACACGAAGGGCTAGGGTGTAAACTACGAAATTTTAATATCTACTGAATCTTTTACTTCCTTTTTAGGCATAGTAATTTCAAGAATACCGTTAGTTAATTTCGAGGAAATTGAATTAACATCAACCAAACCACCAAGAGTTACTTTTCGCAACAAGGAACTTTTCCCGTCTTCGTCTTTGACAAAAACAGATAAATACTCATCCGTTGATTTGATTGATACATCTTTCTTGCTTATCCCAGGCATAATTACCTTTGCGAAATAAACATCACCTTTAGACTGTACACTGTCAGTCTGAACTTTACCATTGGTAAACTCTAGGTCGTTAAATATTGTGTCGAATAATGATTTATAATACATAGACTTTATATTTGCAATTAGTGTGCCATTATTTCGCCATCTCTTCAATCCCTTTAAGTAAGCGGTCTACAGAGTTGCTGTATGAAAATTTATTTTTTAACTCTTCTCCAGCGGTGTTAATTTGTCCCTTTTTAGAGACAGCTGTCTCCATGGCTTGTGCCACAACGTCGCTATCCCAAGTATAGATACTTCCTTGATTAAATGGTTGACCTTCAACAAAAAACTTACCATCATAGCAAGGTTCAGTTCCGTTTGAATCAACTAAAATAGAGTTAGTATTATTTGCCCAATCTTTGTGCGCGGTTTCATTTAATACTATTGACCACTTACCTAAACAAGTTGCGTTAAAGGATGGAAGGTTCCAGCCTTCTGCTCCACTAAGTCCCGTTAAATCAATATCTATTGCGTTTAGTAATTCATTAACTTCTGAGTTAGTTACCAAGAATGGAACAAAGTTTATATTTGTATACCTCTTCCCCTCTAAGCAGTTATTAATTACTGCTTTCATTTCATCTTCTTGTAAAAAGGGATTTGTGACGCAAACCGAAAGTAGATATTTGTTGTTGTTGCCATATTTAGACAGCCATAACTTAATAATTTTTTCGGTATGTTTGCGTTTTTCAAACTTACCCATTAAACCAAAATGAACTATCTCTGGGTCTAGGTATTCTTTTTCTGTTTTATGGAAGTCTTCGTCGAAGCCAACAGGAAGAACCTCAGCATTAACTCCATGCTTTTTAAATTTATCCGCAGCGTGATTACTAGAGAAATAAATCTTGTCTTGTAATTTAGCTAGATTAATTTCGCTTTCAGTCGGTTCATTTAATTCATAAAATGTATAAAGAGCTTGTTTGCTAGAAGATCTCTGATGTGATCCGTTTAAGTGCCACAATTTAAAAGAAGGAATATCTTTTTTAATTAGAGAGTTCGATTCCTTAGTGCTCTTTACTAACCACTGATAAAATTCTTTATCTGTTTTGTCAAAAGTATCTAAATTGACTTGGCCCCCATATGGATAAAGCATCACATTGACATCCTTCCGCCAAAGTTGACGGAGGATGTTATATGACACATTTCCAAAGGAAACTTGGTTAATTGGTGCGTCTACAATTAAATCCATTAGAAAGGAATGTCTTCGTCATTTCCTGTCGGAGTAGATGTAGAGCTTTCTGTTTTCTCGCCCTTACCGCCCATAAATTGAACGTTGTCAGCCTTAACATAAAGCTTAGATTGCTTCTTGCCATCTTTTTCCCAAGTATCTTGGACCAAGCGACCTTCTGCCAATACTTGACGACCCTTAGTAAGATACTGCTGACAAATGTCACCTAGCTTACTCCAGGCGTCTACGTCAATATAGGAAACCTTATCCTTTTGACGAGCGTCGTTTACTGCTACAACAAGGCGAGTTACATTTGTTTCGCCAGCCTTGCGCGATTCTGGATCTCTTGCGAGATTGCCTACTATTACTGTTTTACTATACATATTTTTTTATCTCTGTTAAATGTTTGTTGTGAATATTTATACATCCTTGTATTGATAAGTCAAGCTTTTTCGCAATTTTTTTCCAAGGAGTTAGTTTTTTACCTCCACAGTATCTCATTACAAATATTTTTTTCACTCTAATATCTTCAATTTCAGTGACGGCTTTTAGGGCTTTTTGTATTTCTTCTTCATACTCTATATCGTCCATTTCTGATTTTTGAGAGACTCTTGAATCGAATATATCGGAAATATTAGTTTGGGGAAATTTTATTTTTTTATTATAAATATTTAAACACTTCCATCTAGCTAAATTACCTACATAAGTCCCAAATTTAGTGTTTTTAGATTCATCAAATTTTATTGCAGCGTCATAAATACAGAAGTCTTTATCTTGTAATAGATCTTGTTTACTTACGCCCTCTAAGGATTCTGGTATATATTTATTAACCATATCTATATAAATTCCAGAGTGCCTTTCTATTAACTCTTTAAGACTATCCTCATCTCTTTTAGATTTAACTTTATCTATTAATTGTATATCTTTTTCCATTTATCAAAATTGGTTTCCTTTAACATTTGGTATAAAATATATGCGTGATCCTTACATTCCTCCATTTGGTTTGGCTCATAAACTGGCCAAGAATGAGATAAGTCAGCTACATTTTGAACAAGTGGGTCATTTTTTGCTTCGATTTCGTTTGGTGGTTTATTTCCCACTTTTTTTATGTGGATAACCGAGCCTCCATTATCTTTGACAGATTTAACTTCATAATCAAATCTTACATCTGGTATAATTGGAAAAACCTTTTCTTTACTTTTTTTAATTTTATCAATAATTAAGTCCGCCCAAATTGTTTCGCCATACAATTTTTTCATAGTTTCTCCATGACAAACTAAGATATCTCTAACAATTTTCTTTTCTTCAGTATTCTCTGTAAACGGACTAACTCCATAATTATCATTACATATATCTTTTACTTGCCATTTAATCTGATCCGCAAAAGAAAGAATCTTTACATTAAAGCCCATATCTTCAGATATAATATCTGACAAATGTTTTGCCAGTGTATCTTTACCAGCTCTTGCTAATCCTGCTATACCTATCATTTTATAAATTGTTTATTATACTTTTTAAAGAATTTGAATCTTTGTGCATACCCATATCTGCGAATATCTTATCTATTCTAATCAGAATATCTGAATCTTCAAATTTTTCTTTGATTTTTTTAACCCTCATACAAGGAGAGACTAATGCCCCCTCCTCCAGGTCTTCCATTATCTTTTTTAATGCTTTTCTCGAGGCTTCATCTTCACATTCTGCTTTGACTACTGTGAACCAATTAGCTGATGTGCATAGAAAAAAGTTGTACTTAGAATCTTCTAATTTAATCATATTAATCCATAATATGACATAAAGAATCTCAATGTCAAGAAAAAAGAACTTTTTCTTATTTTTTTATATATTTATTAAATATCTTATAAATAATTTAAATACTTAATATATATGTATTACTCACTCGCTCACTCCGTTCGCTCACTCGCAATACGATTAATTATACAACGAATACACGGAAAGTCAAGCCTTAAAATATATTTTTTTGTTTTTGTAAAAAATACTTGACTTTTAAATATGATGGTGTAAATTCATAGGTATGCTATTTGAGGAACAAGTATCGAGAAAACCAAATCTATATCCGTGGACGGATGAATTTGTAAACGCCATGCACAATGGGTTTTGGACTGACAAAGAATTCAATTTTCAGTCTGATGTACAAGATTTTAAAGTAAATCTAAACGACCAAGAGAGAGAGATTATAAAGAGAACTCTTTCTGCTATTGGGCAAGTTGAGGTTTCTGTTAAGAAGTTTTGGGCTAATTTAGGCAATCATTTACCACATCCAGGAATTACCGATCTTGGGTATGTGATGGCCAATATCGAGGTTATTCATAATAACGCTTATGAGCGCCTATTAAGTGTGCTTGAATTAGAGGATGTCTTTGAAGAAAACCTAAAACTCCCAATTATTAGAGGGCGCATCGACTATTTGAAAAAATATCTAGAAAAGTGCTACAAAGATGATAAAAAGCAGTATATTTACTCAATGATCCTATTTACCTTGTTTGTTGAGAATGTTTCTCTGTTTAGCCAGTTTTATATTATTAATTGGTTCAATAGGTTCGACAATGTGCTTAAGGACACTGCTCAGCAAGTAGCTTACACAAGCCGTGAAGAAAATATCCACGGACTAGTTGGAACAAAAATTTTAAACACCTTAAGGGAAGAATACCCAGAACTCTTTAACGCCGACCTACCAGATAGGTTAAAAGAAGAAGCTCAGTGCGCCTTTGAGGCGGAGTCCAGTATCATTGATTGGATTATAGGCGATTATGACAGAGAAGGCCTCAACGCAGACATTCTAAAAGAATTTATTAAAAATAGACTAAATGAATCTTTAGAACAAATTGGGTTCGAAAAGGTTTTTGATGTTGACAAAGATAAAATAAACCTTACTATGTGGTTTGATGAAGATGTATTAGGCAATTCCGCCACCGACTTCTTC
>Ga0181410_1000063_pt1 | contig 40207 bp, 34 predicted proteins | sample 33SPOviralmetaG_FD_130112 | JGI IMG/M metagenome (GOLD analysis project Ga0181410, IMG submission 130112) | Marine viral communities from the oligotrophic San Pedro Time Series (SPOT) site, San Pedro Channel, CA, USA - 33 SPOT_SRF_2012-06-20 | ecosystem: Environmental > Aquatic > Marine > Strait...
AAATGTTATTGGATTCACAACCACCAATGTTGGATTGAGATCAGAACACTTTAAACTCCCTACACAGGAAGATGGCACAGAAAGAACAGCAAGACTAGAATCTAATGTAATTCAAGAAACTGCCAATGCTGGTTACGGCATTACAGTTGTTGGAATCACATCAATCATTGATCGCTTTGCAAAATCAGTTATTAGAGTTTCTAGTGGAAATACCGAGTCATTAAGCCAAGTTTTATTTGCTCAGGAGTTTTCTCAAAAGGATGCTTTTGTTCTTGAATATCCACAATTGGGTATAAACACAGCAATTGGTCTTGGAACATTTAGTGCTCAATATAATGGAACTTTCTGTGAGTTAATTTTCTTACCTGATACAGAATATGTTGGTGATGAAATTAGAATTGAAGAATTTAGTGAGATTGTTTATAATGATCTAGATACAAACCTCAATCAAATTCCTGAATTTGGATTTGGAACTGCTATTGAAGTTGTTGTACAGGCAAAATACACTCCAGAAGACAGAACTAATTTTACTTTAGAGTATGAAGGTTATCCAATTTTTGCAAGAAGATTTAATCCTTCAAATACTTCAGTATTCAATCAGACAACAGGAAACATTTTCTTAGAAAATCATTTTATGAACAATGGCCAGGATATCAAGTATAAACCTGGATCAACTATTATTGGAATCAATTCAGAATCAATTACTATTGGATCTACAACTGCTGGTGGTGGTGGCGTAATTGGTGATATTAGAAGTGGATCAAATATTGTTTCTTCAGCAAGCACCAATTTAGGCATCTCTGTTGGTGATGAGTTCTTTGGACCTGGTGTTGCAGCAGCTGCTACGATTGTAAGTATTGGCAACACATTCAGATTCTTCCTTGGAGATTCTGATGGAACTAAAGTTATTACAGGAATTGCAAATACCACAGTCATTGCTATTGGTGACACGATTCGTGAACTTGTTACAGAAACTGGATTTGGAACTGTTACTGCTATTGGTGTACAACAACTTACTGTTGCAAATAATGTTCCAGTTGGTGTTGGCAGTACATACTATTCTGAGAGACTTGGTATTGGTATTACAATGTCCGCTGTGGCTACAGCAACTACGAGCAGACAGTCTTACTTCTCTGGATTCACCACAAATATTTTACCAGAGGATCTATTCGTAATTAGAATTGATAATAATAACATTAAACTTGCTAGTAAGAAAGACTTTGCTCTGAAAGGTCTTGGAATTACACCAACAGGTATCGGTGCAGGTAATAATCACCTAATTGATACTACCAAAAAACTTGAAAAATCATTGATTGTTCTTGACGGTGTTGTTCAAGATCCTATTTCTAGAACACTAGTGACACATGAGACTATTGAACCAATTGCTGTTGGTAGAACATTTATCGCACTATCTGGTATCTCAACTCTTGTTCCCGATTACATTTTAAAAGTTGGTGATGAGATGATGAACATTTTGAATGTTGGACTTGGTACAACAGGACTTGGCCCAATTACTGGTATTGGTACTTTCCAACTTGTAAATGTTGCTAGAGGATTTGTTGGAACAACAGAAGTTGCTCACGAAAGCAATCAAACAACAATTGTCCACAGAGGGGCATTTAATATTGTAGAAAGTGATATTTACTTTGTTGATACACCTAAAGGTTCTGGGGGTGAGTTTATTACCGATGACAGAGGGTTATCATTTACTAGATCTGAATTTAATGGGCGTGTTTATCTAAGAAATGATTACACTACGAATGAACTTTATGATGATATTTCAACTGAATTCACTGGTATTGGTAGAACATTTGCACTAAGTGTTAATGGTGGAAATTATCCTGTTGGTCTAGATACTTCTAGTGGAAGTGGACTACTCTTTATTAATGGTGTTCACCAGGGTCAGTCAACTGATAACAACCCTCTAAATGTATATTCAATCGTAACTAACGAAGATGATGTAGAAGTATTATTCAGTGGAACTAAACTGATAACTGGTGAACAGTACATTAGCGAACTTGATGCTATTAAAAATCAATTACCAGTTGGTGGTGCAATTATTGCTATTGGATCTTCTGGTGGAATTGGAGTAGCACCTCTAGTTGGAGCTAAAGTCATTGCTGAGGTTGGTGCTGGTGGTAGTATTACTAATATTATTGGTATTGATACTGTAGGAACTTATACAACCATCACTGATTTTATCTATGATGGAACAAGTGGTATTGGAACAGTAACTACTGCATCTCCTCATGGATTTACTAGTAATGATTTCGTTGATATGCGAAATATTCAATTCGATTGTCCTAAGGGATTTGATACTTTAGTTGGTGTTTCTACTGTTGATTATGATAACGTGTCTGGAATCATGACCGTTACTACATCTACTAATCATGGCCTCAATAAGGACATGAGAGTTCAGTTTGATGATCTAGAGTTTATCTGTCCTACTGGCGTGTACAATAAGAGATGTGGAGTTAGCACATTTGTGTATAACAATGTTGTTGGTATCTTGACAGTTACCACTTCAACAGTTCATCAATTAAACACTGATATGCAAGTAAAACTTGAGAACTTTGAGTTTGCTTGTGCCGCTCCTCATGCTGGTGTCACTACAACATTCTTCCCAGATGGAACAAATGGTAGAGTCTTTAATATTGTAACTAGACTCAGCAATACAGAGTTTGAGACTCAAGTAGGACTATCCACCATTCCACATATTGGAATCAACGTAGGTTCAGCTGGCGTAGAAATTGGTGTTACCACTAATAAATTCTCAAGTGATTTAGGAATTCAGTGGGGTATAACAGGATTTAATTATACTGAATCCATAGGTGTCGCTACCATTACCACGAAAGGGACTCATAATGTTGGTGTTGGTTCTTTCGTAAGACTATCTGGATTAGCGTTCACTTGTCCTGGTGGATCTGGTATCACAACAACTATCTTCCCAGGCATTGCTAAGGCTGGAGATCTTAATTTCTTTGACGAATTTGAAGTCACGGCCGTTTCATCCACACAAATGACAGTTAATGTTGGTCCATCAACTATTGCTCACAATTATACTGATCATACTGGATTCCTCAATCGTGTAACATACGCCGATAGTTATCTTGTTCAGTCTGTTGTTGGACCAACAACATTTGTGACAAATGTTAATCCTCTTGGATATGCAAATACTTATGTTGGTGGTGGCACAGTTGATACTGGATTTACCACAACTAGGTTCCCCGATAATAGAGGAACACCTTATGCAATTGAGAACTTTGAATATGATAAGACTACAGGTTTCTCAACCATTACTACTAAGAAAAATTACAGTGGTCTTGCCATTGGAGATGTAATTAATCTATCTGGAATTGCACTAACGTGTGGCTCGGCTCACAGTGGTGTTACCACAACTATTTTCCCAGATGGAACTCAAGGATTTGAATTTAAAATCTTTGGTCTTCCTGCTGCTAATAAAATTATCACTAATGTAGGAGTTTCAACAATTGATCACAACTATGATGATCATGGAATTGTGTTTGGTGTTAAATCAGTTGGACCATACGAAATCGATACTGTAGTATCACCTACCAAATTTATAGTTGATGTATTTAAAGTTGGATTTGCACACACATTTGTTCCAAATAGAAGAAAAGGTGGTGTAGATCCTGAGGCTGCAAAATACAATTACTTGACATTCGGTTCTGGTTACTTCAATACCGTAGATGTTGTAGTTGAAGAGGAAGGTCATTCTGGCGCTGCTGCGACAGTCACAGCAATAATTCCAAATAACGAGCATAGATTCGTCTCTGCTTCTGCTGATGGCGTTACTAGAAGTATTGGTGGAACACTAACAGTAAGTGATTCAGATTATGATCCTGTAACTGGAATCCTTACAATAACATTTACTGGATCACATGGATTAACCGCAAGTTCAAATTCAATTGAAATTGCAGATGGTTCAATAGTATTCACATGTGCTCAAGACAGCCATCAAACCGTACACCCATATCCACGTTCTACAGATCCAGCATCTGGAGTAGCTCTTACAGTTCTTACCACACCAACGGCAACCAAGATTACTGTTAACGTTGGAACTTCATCAAATTCAACAGGTGGTATTTTAGAATTTGCAATTACAGGTGGGGGATCTGGATATACTAATCCAACAATTCAAATTGAAACACCATCATACTCTGATCTTCCAATTCAAGGTGTTAGTAGACCTGGCATTGGTAATACAACAGAAACTGGATTAGGTTTAAACGTTGATTGTGTAGTTGGATCTGGTGCTACTGTTGGGGTTGGAACAGATCTCTTTGGAATTGTTAATTATCAATTATCCAGTCCTGGATTCTCCTTCAAACGAGGTGATATCTTTACTCCAGTTGGACTTGTTACTGCAGCAGGAATAATAACTGAATATTCACAATTCAATTTGGAAGCTATTGAAATTATTAGTGACACGTTCTCTTCATGGAACTTTGGACAAATTGATTATATTGACTCAATCCAAAGTCTTCAAGATGGAGTTAGAACTAGATTCCCACTTAACTTGAATGGAATCCCCCTAAGTTTCCAAACAGATCCTACAAATCAAAGATCAGCTGAGATTGACTTGGATTCTGTTCTCCTGATCTTCGTCAATGGTGTTGTTCAGGTGCCCAAAAAAGATTACTTCTTTGAAGGTGGTACAAGTTTCAACTTCAACTTTACCTCACCACCATTGCCATTTGATGTAATTTCAATCTATTTCTATAGAGGAACTAGAGGAACTGATAGTTTCATCGTTACAGTATTTGAAACTGTAAAACCTGGAGATCAAGTTGGACTTAAGAAGTTTGATGGAACTGACACTATCACTCAGAATGAAAGAACAATCTTCTCTATTAAGGACTCTACAGATATTGAAACAAATGTCTATAGAGATCAAGGTATTGAGCCAAACGTCTTCAGACCAATCTCCTTTACCAGACAGAAGAAAGATATTATCATCTCTGAACAAATTCAACCAAAAATCAGAGAAACACTTGAGGCACAAGTCATGCCAACGAGTAAAATCATTGGAGACCTTAGTTTAAGTGGATCTGAAATATTCCTTGAGAGTTCAGATCTCTTCAGATATGAGCAAGATGAAGGAAACACTGGTCTAGTTGTTGCAGATGGTCTTATTGTTAAATATAACGATCCCGTTGCAGCCGCAGTTACAGCATCAGTATCAGTTGGTGGAACAATTACATCATTAACTATTGCAAGTGCTGGTTCTGGATATGCTGATGGACCTGTCGAAGTTTCTATTGCAAATCCTTCAAAAGTTGACAATCCAAAATATGGAATTATTGGAATTGGAACTACTGCAATTGCAACTGGCAGTGCATCAGGTGGCATATTAACTTCAGTAACACTCACTAATGAGGGATTCGGTTATGATCCCACTAATCCACCAAAAGCAATTGTAGAATTCCCTGCTTCTGAAACTGAATCTGTTGTTGGTGCAGATGTCATTCTTGGTTATGCGGGTATTATTACTGGAATCGGTACAACAACTGGAACTGGTAGTCATCCTCTTGCAATTAAATTCCAAGTTGATTTGAGTGGTTCTGGTTCAGTATCTTTACTACCAACTTTATTAGAAGGTTATCCAATCTTTGTTAAGAATACGGTTACTGGATCTGGAGTTACATCAGTTAATGCAGATGATTCGGCTATAGTTGGAATCGGAACAACTGTCTTAGATAACATCTATACAGTAAACGCATTCAACATTCAAGGTAATACAGGTATTATTACTTGTAACATTAAATCTGACACAAACACTATAGGAATTGCAACGACAACTGGTACAAACATTGGTGAATTCTCTTGGGGTAAACTCTCTGGATTTACTAGAGGAACTACTCCAATTTCAATTTCCGTAAGCGGAAATACTGTTGATGTTGGACTAACCACTTTCCCTTCAATATCAAGACGTGGATTGGGACTTAGAAACACTGGTAGTCTAAGTAAAATTATCTTCCTATAACTCAACGTATAAATAAAAAAAATTCCTTTTAACAGGTAGTAATGGCGGCTATTGTAACGGATCAGTTTAGAATCTTAAATGTCAATAATTTTATTGATTCCGTTGAGAATTCTAATAATTCATATTATATCTTTACATCTCTACCAAATCCAACTTTACTTGTTGGGTATGGTAGAACATCTGATTGGAATACCAACACTGCTGGTCCTCCTAGTCCAATTGATAATTTTAATTACAGCAATCATGCTTATGATACGATGCTGTTTGGTAGAAAAATTACTGCTGCCAATGTTCGTAGAGTTGTTAAAAGAGTTGATTGGGAACAAGGTAATGTTTATGAACAATATCGTCATGACTATAGTGTAAATAATTTAACACCAATTACTGGATCAACCAGACTTTATGATTCAAGATATTATGTGATGAATTCTGATTTCAGAGTTTATATTTGCATTGAAAATGGAGCAACGCCTACTAACGTTTCTGGAAACTCTTCTCAGGATGAACCAAACTTCACAGATTTAGAACCAACTAAGGCTGGTAATAGTGGAGATGGATATCTTTGGAAATATCTGTTTACAGTTTCCCCATCAGATATTATTAAATTTGACTCAACTGAATATATTACCTTGCCACCAAGTTGGTCAACTAGCGTTGACCCACAAATTTCAGTTATTCGTGATAATGGTGATTCTGAAATAAATAATAATCAGTTAAAAACAGTTTCTATTAAAAATGCTGGATTTGGATATGGTCTAGGTCTTGATGTTGAACTAGATATTCTTGGTGATGGAACTGGAGGAAAAGTTGTTGTTTCTACTGATACTAGTGGAAGAATAACTAATGCTCAAATATCTGCTGGTGGTAAGGGATATAGTTACGGTGTTATTGATCTTGGGCCCATTCAAAGTGGTAGTTTAACTGAGTTTGCCGAATTGGTTCCAATTATTCCACCATCTAAAGGTCATGGATATGACATATACAAAGAACTTGGTGCAGAAAAGGTTTTAGTTTACTCACGTTTTGATGATTCAACTAAAAACTTTCCAACAGATACTCAATTTGCACAAGTAGGTATTGTAAAAAATCCAACATCTATTGGATCTACATCTAATTTTATTTCCAACGACTTTAGCGCAACAGGTCAAATTAAAGTTGTGAATCCAGGTGGCACTTTAGTTGTTGGTAATACAATTAAACAAATTGTAGGTACTACAACAGCTGTTGCATACGTTGCATCTTTTGACGAAGAAACAAATGTAATTAAATATATTCAAGATAGATCACTTTACTTCAATAAGACCACTGGAACACAACGCGATTACATTGGCGTTACTTCTGAATCAAAATATGTTAATTTTGAATCATCTGCAGAATCTATTACAACTGATGGTGGATTCTCAGCATCAGTTGACACTACATTTACTGGAATTACAACAATTCTTGGAAACAATGTTGTCAACTTGGGAGTTAACTTCACAGATGGAATTGCAAACTCACAGATAAATAAGAGGTCAGGTGAAATAATATATCTAGACAATAGACCATCAATTGCGAGAAATTCTCGCCAAAAAGAAGACATTAAGGTAGTTCTGGAATTCTGAAACAATGGCACAAAAAACTAATCTAAACACAACCCCATATTTTGACGATTTTAACGAAAACGATAATTTTTATAAGGTTCTGTTTAAGCCAGGGTTTCCAGTTCAAGCCCGAGAGTTAAATAATGTACAATCTATTCTCCAAAATCAAATTGAACAATTTGGAGATCATTTTTTCAAGGATGGTTCTGTTGTAATTCCTGGTGGAATTACATATGATAGTGAATATTATGCCTTAAAGATTAATCCACAATATCTTGGTATTTCAGTTGCAACATATGCCAAAAACTTTATTGGCACGGAAATTTTAGGACAAACTTCTAGAGTAACTGCCTCTGTTGTAAATGTATTATTTGAAGAAGACTCAGATGATAATCAACTGACATTATATGTTAAGTATTTAAACTCTAGTGAAGATGGTGCTTTTTCAACATTTGCTGAAAGTGAACTCCTTCTTGCAGAAGAAGATGTAACTTACGGAAATACAACTATTTTCGAGGGTTCTCCATTTGCTCAGGTTACTGCACAAGATCCAACTTCTATTGGATCAGCTGTTTCTATCGCTGATGGTGTTTATTTTATTCGTGGATTCTTTGTAAACGTATTAGCACAAACTATTATACTAGATCAATATACCAATAGTCCAACATATAGAGTTGGTCTAGAAATTATTGAGACAACTGTAAACTCAAATGAGGATACACAATTATTTGATAATGCCGCTGGATTTAATAATTTCTCAGCTCCTGGAGCAGATAGATTCAAGTTCCAATTAAAACTTACCAAAAAATTAATAACTAGCACAGATGACAAATCATTTGTAGAACTTCTAAGACTTAATGACGGTGAAACTGATAGGGCAGAACAAAAAACTCAATATAATAAAATTAGAGACTATTTCGCACAGAGAACGTATGAGGAATCTGGTGATTATACTGTAGTCCCTATGGACCTCACTATGGATGAGTGTCTAAACGATGAACAGGGTAATGATGGCGTCTATGAGCGTGATCAAACCACTAGGAGTGGAAATGTACCTACAGACGATTTGATGTGCCTTACAGTAGGTCCTGGTAAGGCATATGTAAATGGATATGATATTGATATAGTAGGATCAAGAGTAATTGATATTCCCAAACCACGATCAACTAAGAGAGTTGATAATTCTCTAGTTGCATTTGATCTTGGTTCAGTTCTATTAGTAGAAAATGTACATGGTACACCAGTAATCGGTCTTGATAAGGATTCCACTCACGTAATTGATCTTTATGATCAAAGACGAAATAGTACTACTGCTGGTACTGGTGAAAAAGTTGGTGAAGCTAGATTATATTCATTTGCTCCCAGAAATTCATATACCAATAATAATACTAATTGGGAACTAAGATTATATGATATTCAGACTTACACTGAATTGACTCTGAATGAGGTATATCAATACTCTAAAGGTACTTATTTCAAAGGAAATAGTAGTGGTGCTAGTGGATATGCTGCTGAAGCTTGGTCAAGTGGTGACAAAGTAAAACTTCATCAAACTTCTGGAACTTTTGCTGAAGGAGAAACCATTAGTATTGATGGTACAAATGAGTTTCCAAGAACTATCAAAGATATTATAATTTATGATATCAATTCAGTAAAATCTGTATATCAAGATGCAACCGCTCTTGGTTTACCTACTGATTTTGTTGCAGATACACTTCAAAGAGGAAGAGTTGCTCCTAGATTTACTAGAAGAGATACTATTCAAATTACAAGTGGTGGAAGTGTAACCTCTCCAGGTAATAAGTTTACTGGAATTGCAACTAATTCAATTATTAGATATCAAAATCCAGAATATGATGAAGTTGTATTCAACCGTGTAAGTGCAGTTGCTGCTGATGGAAATTCAATGACAATTGTGGCCGTACCAACGGTCGCTGGTGTTGTTACTGGAACTCTACCATCTGGTACAATTAAAACTTCATTTAGAATTGGTCAGACAAGGTTTGATCAAGGAGATAATGGTGGATCACTATTTTTACCATTAGATCAGGTAAATATTGCATCCGTTGATATTTCTAAATCAAATCTTACAATTTACGATCAAGTACTTGAACAATCAACAAATGCTCAAGGTGAAATGTCCATCAACATTACTAATGTTGGTGTAACAAGTTCATTTTTTGATGCCTTTGATGGTGAAAGATATGTAATAACATATTCAGATGGATCTACCGAAAGACTGAGATCTGAACAGGTTACAATTAATAATGATGGAACTATTGTCTCTTTTACAGGTCTAAACAAAAGTGACAGTAATGTTACTGTTCTTGTAACGGCTAAAAAGAGGGGACTACAATCAAAACTAAAACAGTGGACAAGAAGTACAAAACTAACTGTAGACAAGTCTAAATTAAGGAGTTCTGGAATCACTACAGGAACAGTGAATGGAATGAACCATAACTCTTTCTATGGACTCAGAGTTGAAGACGAAGAAATTTCTCTAAATTATCCCGATGTTGCCGAAGTTCTTGCTGTATATGAATCAAAAACATCAACAGCTCCAACATTAGATTCATTGACATTTGAAACTGGACTTGGATTGGATACTAACTCAATTCTTGGAGAATATATTCTTGGGCCAAATAATAATGCCATAGCACAAATTGTTACAAGATCATCATCAACTAAAGTTGAAGTTGTATATCTAAATGATGATAGATTCTCTGTTGGTGAAACTCTTACATTCCAAGAATCCAAAATTCAAGGAACTATTCAGGCAGTTATTAATGGTAGTTATGTAGATCTAACTGAACAATATATTCTCGACGATGGTCAAAGACCAGATTTCTCTGATTATTCAAGACTAGTTAGAGTTGAAAATAAAGTTCCAACAAAACAGTTGTTAGTTATCTTTAATCATTATAATATCCCAGATAGTGATGATGGTGATGCTTTCACAGTATTATCTTATGGTGCAGATAGATTTAAGAGTAATATACCATCTATTTTTGATCCAAATAATTTCAATCAATTTAGTTTTGCAAGAGCTTCAGATACATTAGACTTTAGACCAAGAGTTACTCCTTTTGGAAATGAGGCTGCAAAATCACCATTTGATTATGATTCTAGAGATTTCTCAGTCACTGGTTCTTCTTCACCATTGATTCCAAAAGACTCTGAAAGTTCTTTCATTAGTTATGACTATTATCTGGGTAGAATGGACAGAATCCTTCTAACTCCAGAGGGTATAGTTGAAGTTATTGAAGGCACCCCATCCGAAGATCCACAAATACCATCAGTTGTTGAAGACTCTATGACTTTAGCAACATTGGAGTCTCCACCATATGTTTATGATATTAACAGTACTAAACTGACTCTTGTTGATAACAAACGTTTTACGATGAGAGATATCGGTGCTCTTAAGGATAGAATTGAAAATCTTGAAGATACAGTGTCTCTTTCAATACTTGAAAATGATACTAGATCTTTAGAAATTACAGACGCTGATGGATTGAACAGATTCAAAACTGGATTCTTTGCCGATGATTTCACAAATAATGACTTATTTGATGAAGAATTGACAAATATGATTGTCGATCCAGGCATCGAACAACTTTCATGCGAATCTTCTCAAATAACTTTAACTCCACAGTTACAGTATCTAACACAGGATGATGTTAATACTCTAGATCTTTCATCAAACGATCCATTATTAGATGAAAATTGCCAAAAAACAGGAAATACTGTAAGTCTAAGATATGAAGAGATTGAATATCTGAAACAAGCATATGCAACCAGAGTTGAAAATGTAAACCCATTCAGTATTATTGATTATGTCGGTACTATTCTTCTAAACCCAGCACAAGATACTTGGACAGAAACTAAGGTTGAGAATAAAAAGAATGTACAGAAAAAGTTTAAGACTATAAACACCAAGAGTTCAAACGTTGTTGAAAAATTTAAGGTTGGAAAACCAAAGAATGGTCCATCTTCAATGAAGACTTCGACCAAGAAGAATACGAAAGTAGATACATCAGTATCAACTTCAATTACTGACTCATCTACAAAAATTGATTCAAAGACTAGTGAAGCTAAGTATATGAGAGAGAGAAACGTCTCTTTCTTTGCTGATGGATTGAAACCATTTACAAGATATTATGGTTTCTATGATGGATCTAAAAAGATAAGACTTCTTCCTAAGTTGGTTGAAATTAATGATGTTCAGGGATCTTTCCAAGTTGGAGAAATTGTTGAAATTTGGAATAGAAAGGCACAAAAATATATTAAAGATGATCAATTCTTCAATATCTCTGTTGACGATCCCAAATCTAAAAAGTTTAAGAAAGCTCGTAGAACAGCTGTTGCTAGACTTGCTCGACCAAATCATAAGTCTGGAAAGATTACAAGTCCAGATGATGTATATTCTTTCAATCCATATGATAGAGACCAAGATATTAGTAAGTTAACTACTTACAATAGTTCTTCTACATTTTTGAATCTAGATATTCTTGGAATGTCTCGTAAGGCACAAGGTAAGTTCTTTGGAAACTTCTACTCAAATTTTGTAATTATCGGTAGAAAGAGTGGTGCAGTTGCAACAATCCGACGTAAGAGGTTGATCACTGATGGCATTGGAAGTTTGTATGGAAACATTGCATTTGCTGGTGAAAAAAATAAAAATAGCAGATTTAAGACAGGAACCAAAGTATTCAAATTAACTAACGATAATAAGGATACAGTTGCATTACCTGGAGCAATTAAGCATAGTGAGGCAGAAGCTCCATTCACGTCTCAAGGAACAATTATCAGAACTACATTAACAACAACCATTAAAAAACTGGTAACGACCACAAAAAATGCGGTTACGACTATAACCAAAACCAATGTCTTTAGGATGCAAAGGCTTCCACCCCCACAGATCATTATAAGGAGGGAGGTTGTTGAAAGAACAAGAATTATTGAACCTAGAATTATTAGGGAAACCCGCGTTTTGAGAGAGAGGGTTATTGAAAGAGAAGTTCCTAGGAGAGACCCTCTAGCACAATCATTTACAACAGATAAAAAAGGTGCATTCATTTCCTCTGTTGACATTTATATGGCAACAAAAGATAATAAAGCACCATTGACTGTTGAATTGAGAACAATTCAGTTAGGTTTACCAACACTGCAGGTTGTTTCTCAAGAAGCACAAGTTGTTCTTCAACCATCACAAGTGAATGTTTCTGATGATGCTAGTGTTGCTACTAGAGTTACTTTTGCAGCACCAGTTCCCGTTAGCCCAGAAACAGAATATTGTATTGTACTTCTATCACCAACTTCAACCAAGTATAATGCCTGGATTGCAAAACTTGGAGAAAAAACTATAAACACTGCAGAACTATCTGGTCCTGAATCTCTGCAATATACTAGACAGTATGGTGCTGGTTCACTGTATAAGTCACAGAACGGTTCTATTTGGACAGCATGTCAATTTGAAGATATGAAGTTCCAAGTTAATAAGTGTCGTTTCTTAGTTGATAATGGAACTGTAACATTCCATAATCCAGATATTGATAGAGACGGTGATCAACTTCCTGATATGCCAGAAAATCCAATCAAATCTCTACCAAGAAATATTGATGTTGGTATTACAACTGTATTGACACAGGGAATGAAGGATATTCTACAAATTGGTAGAAAAGTCGGAACTGGATCACTTGTTACTGGTGTGATTGGTAATGTTGGTGGAACTATCCAAACAATTAAAGCTAATTTACCTGGTATTGGATATTCTAATGGTACTTACAGTAATGTAAACTTCTTCTCATTATCTGGTGAGGGATCTGGAGCAACTGGTTCAGTAACAATTACTAATGGTGTTTTAGCTTCAGCATCACTTGCAAGTACTGGAACTGGTTATATTGCTGGTGAATCTCTTGGTATTACCACAGCAGATGTGACTAGAGGAACTGGTGCTCAGATATCAATTTCTGCCATTAATGGTGTTGATACTCTGTATCTTACAAATGTTCAAGGTGAGCATTTTACTGTTGATGATCCCCTAGTTTACTATGATAATAGTGGAAATGCACAAACTTTGAATACGGGTGTTACAACATCTGTTAGAACTTCAATTCTTTCTGATGAATTATATTCAGGTAATGTAATCGAAGTTCTACATCCAAATAATGCACTCAAAGATATTCGTAATAAAGTTGATATCTACAACGTAGATCCAACAACAAATCCTTCAGAATTAACAGAAAATATTAATGCTACTGTAACAACTATTGGAGTTGCTAATACTTCAATTTATGGAACATTCCAAGGTGTATCTACTTCTGCTGGATATATATTGGTTGATAATGAAGTCATGTATTACAATAGCATTGGTAATGGTACTCTTGGAATAGCCACAAGAGGTGCAGAAGGAACTACAGCAGTTAGACATGCATTAGGAGATGAAGCTTATCCATATGAATTTAATGGCATCTCACTGACCCAAATCAACAAAGTTCATGACATTCCTGCTGGAGTAGTTTTCCAAGCAAATAAAACTATTGATACCTATTATGTAGAAATTGATAGGGGAAATAGAAGAGATGGTCCAAATATGTTGAATTTTGAAAGTGAATTTGTTGCTGGTGGCGATAAAGTATTTGCTTCTGGTAATATTCAGTTTGACAGACTAAACTGCAGACTTGATATTGTTACTCCCAAGAAAACCAAAATTCAAACTCGCGTGAGAACAATTTCTGGAACTAGTGCTGGTGGTGTTGAACCATCTTTCGTTGATCAAGGATTCTTGGAAACTGAACCAAATGCAACTTTAATATTTGGTAAACCTCAAATGGTTTGTTCAAAAGTAAATGAAGATGCAAATGTAACAGGTCTACCAAGAAACAAATCATTTACAGTTGAAGTTGATCTGTCAAGTAGAGATAGTAATTATTCACCATTCATTTATCTCGACAACTGTTCCATTGACTATGATAGATCCAGAATTGATAAACCAATTAATGATTATATAACTGATTCTAGAGTAAATTCCATAGAAGAGGATCCACACGCTGCAGTATATGTTTCTGATAGAATTGATCTGAAAAATCCTGCAACTTCACTTAAGTTGTTAACAGCAGCTTATGTTGATCCAACTGCAGACATCAGAGCACTCTTCAGAATATTCCCAGTTGATAGTGGAAACACAAAACCATCATTCGTTCTATTCCCTGGATTTGATAATTTAACTGACACTGATGGTGATAATTTTGGTGATCAAGTCATAGATCCAACTAAAAATAGTGGTAGACCAGATCAACAAGTTATTTCTGTTACACTTGATGAAATGAGGGAGTATCAATTTAGTATTGATGAGTTGCCACCATTTACGGCATATCAGATAAAGATTGTGTTTAGTGGAACGAATGAGTGTCTTGCTCCTAGAATGAATGATCTTAGAACTATTGCATTAGCATAAAATGTCTGAATATATTAAAGTAGATCAAGACCCCAATTTTTATAAAAACTTAGAAACTGGGGCAGTGATCAATGTAGATGATCAAGCTTATAGCAATTACATGAGATCTAAAAGAAAAAAAGAAAAGAAAAATGAAGAGATTGATCAACTTAAAGATGAACTCTCTGAAATAAAGGGACTATTGAAGACTCTCATTGAGAATAATAATAAATAGTCAAGAGCCCTGATGAACTTGTAAGATGGCAGTATATTCACACAACTTGATTATCAATCAAGGTGCTGATTTTACTAAAAATTTCACCATTGAAGATGCGTCAACAAACTCACCCAAGAGTTTGGTTGGATATGCTGTTAGTGCTCAATTAAGAAAGACTCCAACTTCATCATCAAAACATACTTTCATTTCAACAGTGACAAGTGATAGTGGTGGAAATGTTCGTATTTCTTTAGGTGCAACAGAAACATCTGCCATAAAAAGTGGTAGATATGTTTATGATGTTGTAATTAATAGTGGAATAGATACTGTTAGTGGTATTTCTACAACACTTAGAGTTGTTCAAGGTTCCGCAATTGTTAATCCTGGAATTACCCGATAATGGCTGGAATAACTACAGTCACCACTGAGGATAACTCTACTGCAACTACAGTTTTATTAAATAATAGGACTGATAAATCAGTTTCATCTTTTGATGATACTAACAAATCTGTAAAAATTTTACTGAATAATTAATTTGGAGTAAAATGGCATCACCATCTACAAGACAAGAATTAATAGATTACTCTCTACGAAAACTTGGTGCGCCAGTTTTAGAAATCAACGTGGATGATGATCAGATAGATGATTTGGTTGATGATAGTATTCAATATTTTCAAGAGCGTCATTATGACGGATCTCAAAAAACGTATCTAAAATATCAAATTACACAAGATGATATTGATAGGGGAAGGGGTCCAGGTAGCTCTGCAAGCAGTGGAATTTCAACTACAACAGTAGCAGATTCTGTTGGAGTAACAACACAATTTTCATATGAAGAGAATAATAACTATATCAAAGTACCAGATTTTGTTATAGGAATCAATAAAATTTTCAAATTTGACACTAGTTCTATTTCTGGTGGCATGTTTAGTATTAAATATCAACTATTTTTAAATGATCTTTACTTTTTTAGTAGTGTTGATCTACTAAATTATTCAATGACAAAAAGATATCTAGAAGATATTGATTTCTTATTAACTACCGACAAGCAAATTAGATTTTCAAAGAGATCTGGCAGATTATATCTAGATATTGATTGGACTGCTCAGACAGCTGGGGATTATCTTGTTATTGAATGTATTCGTGCTTTGAATCCATCAGATTTTAATGAAATATTTAATGATACTTGGGTAAAAAGATACACGACTGCTTTAATTAAAAGACAGTGGGGTGCGAACATGATGAAATTTAGTGGAACCAAACTACCTGGAGGTGTTGAACTTAATGGTAGACAATATTACGACGATGGAAATTCAGAAATAAGAGAAATAGAAGATAAGATGGCTAGTTATTATGAATTACCACCCATGGACATGATAGGATAATGGCAAGAAATTCTTATTTTCTACAAGGATCAAGTCAAGAGCAGTTTTTGCTTCAAGACTTGATCAATGAGCAGTTGAAAATGTATGGGATAGATGTTTATTATATCCCACGAAAAATTCTTGGCACTGAAAAACTTTCCAAAGAAGTTACGATGTCCAAGTTAGATGATAATTTTATCATCGAAGCATATCTTGATAATTTTGAAGGATATGGTGATAACACTAGTATTATGTCAAAATTTGGCATTGAACTTAGAAATGAAATATCATTAACAATTTCAAAAGAAAGATTTGACACTTATATCGTAGAGTTTTTAAAAGATTTAAAAGAACAAGATTCTAGTGAAATTATATTAGATTCTAGACCCAGAGAAGGTGATGTAATTTTCTTTCCTCTTGGTGAAAGACTATATGAAATTAAATTTGTTGAGCAAGAAAAACCATTTTACCAACTAGGTAAAAATTATGTCTATAACCTAAGTTGTGAACTTCTTAGGCTTGAAGATGAAATCATCGATACTGGCATTGAAGCAATCGATGATGCAATGGTTGATGAAGGATATATTACAACATTAACTCTCACAGGATCTGGTGTAAATGCAACTGCAACTGCTGGTATTGCGTTGACTGGAGCAGTTAGAAAAATTGAACTTAATAATGATGGATATAACTACACATCAGCACCAATTGTTGCAATTTCAACTGCACCTGTAGGTGGAACAAATGCAACAGCTGTTGCAATAACAACATCCAACTCTATCTTGGAAGTTCTGATTACAAATGCTGGTGCAGGATATACAGTAGTTCCAACTGTCACATTTAGTGGTGGCGGTGGTATTGGAGCGGCTGGAACAGCAATTCTTGGCAATGGTTCTGTTCAAACACTCACCATTACAAACCCTGGATCACTTTATGTTACTGCTCCTGTAGTAACTATGGCTGGTTCAGCAAATACATCAATCGGTTCCTCTGCTGAAGTATTCTCCACGATTGGAACTGGTGGAACTATTACTGAAATGAGAATTAGAAATGCTGGATTTGGTTACACAACAGCACCGACTGTAGGAATCGCTACAGCACCATCAATTGGAACTGGAGATTTTACTGCCAACGAAATTATTACTGGAAGTCTATCTGGTGCCAAGGCAAGAGTCAAGAAATACGATAAAGATGCCAAGACCCTAGACGTGTACATAAATAGTGGTACGTTCACAGCTGGAGAGGATATTGTTGGCGCAACATCTAACGCCACACATACACTTTCTGCCTTTAATTCAGATCCTGGAATTCAAATAGAATTCGCTCAAAATGAAGAGATTGAAGACTTAGCTGATGATATCTTAGACTTTACAGAATCGAATCCCTTCGGTACATACTAATGTTAGGAACTTATTACTATCACGAAATACTACGAAAGACAATTGTTGCCTTTGGTACTATTTTTAATGATATTCATGTAAGACATACGAGTGATGACTCTGGAACAATTAGTGATATAAAAGTTCCTTTAGCATATGCACCTCAACAAAAGTTTCTCGCAAGATTAGAGCAACAGGCACAACTCAATAAACCTGTGGCAATAACATTACCAAGAATGTCATTTGAGTTATTGGGAATTACATATGATGCATCTAGAAAGTCAAACGTAACTAAAACTTTCAAAGCAGTAGATGGTGAAAATCTAAAGAAAGTATTTCTTCCTGTTCCATATAACGTAGAATTTCAATTATCAATATATTCAAAGTTAAATGAAGACGCTCTGCAAATCGTAGAGCAAATTTTACCATACTTCCAACCATCTTTTAAAGTTAGTGTTGATTTAGTGAGTTCAATAGGAGAGAAGAGGGATATTGCTATTACACTAAACAATATTAATATGCAAGATGAATATGAAGGAAATTTTCAAACCAGAAGAGCTTTAATTTATAATTTAACGTTTACTGCCAACACATATCTATTTGGTCCTATAGCAGAAAGCACTGATGGACTAATTCGTAAGGTTCAAGTTGATTATCATACTCAAACTGATACAGATTCAGCTAAACGTGAAATGAGATATACCGCTGTTCCTGATCCTATTGATGCCAATCCTGGAGATGACTTTGGATTCAGTGAAACTCTAGAAATGTTTAGTGACAGTAAGTCATTTAATCCCGCTTCAGGAACTGATTCATAATTAATACCATGCCTAAATCATTTGATAAAATTAGTGATTCTTTGAATACTGAAACTGATATTATAGATATCACTCCCAAGGAATCTGAAATTATTCCAGTTGTTTCTGATGAAAGAATTGAACAGTCTAAAAAAGACTATGAATATACAAGAGGTAATCTTTATTCTTTAATTGAAAAAGGTCAAGAAAGTTTAAACGGAATTATGGAATTAGCTCAGGAGTCAGATTCTCCTAGAGCATATGAAGTTGCTGGACAGATTATAAAAAGTGTTGCAGATACAACTGATAAACTTATAGATCTGCAGAAAAAAATGAAGGAACTAAATAAAGATGAGGACTCTGGTCCAAAATCTATTACAAATAATTCATTATTTGTAGGATCTACGGCAGAGTTAGCAAAATTTCTTAAGAGTCAGAAATGAATAGGTTTTTCAAAGAAGAAATACCGAATATGTCTGTAGGTGATGGTGGTTATTCCTCAGGGGGTGCATCACTATCTCAAGCTGGTTTTGACTCTAAACTATGGAATTATGCTGTCGATCAAGATTTTCAAACACCTGATGAATCTGGATTAAATAAATGGAGATTTTCCAACGTATATCCAGTCTCAAGGTTGTCAATGAAAAATATTGATAACATGGTCAAATCTTCTAATAGATTTGTAAAAATAATGGACGAAAGGAATCGGGAGCAAGTAATGAACAATTTACAAAGCGGTCTTTCTGAGGAAACTGCCAAATGTAAAACTGGTTATTACTATTGCTTTACAGATAAAAAATGTAAGAAGATTCCTATGGGTCTTTACGTTGGTCGCGGTGGTTATCTTTCAAAAGATAATGATGACAGTGAAAATAAAAAGAAAAATGGGAATGGTAATGGCAACGTTTCTAATGGTAATGGTTCCAATGGTAATGGTAGCAACGGAAATGGTGGTGCTGTAAGTGAAGAAGGGCTACGTGATTGGTTTGGTAAATCTAAATCAAAAGGTGGCAAAGGTGGATGGGTTAATGTTGTAACAGGTGGAACCTGTGCAAGTGATAAACCTGGAGAAGGAACTCCTAAGTGTGTTTCTTCAGAAAAAAGATCAAGTATGAGTAAAGGAGAAAGACTTTCTGCTCAAAGAAGAAAAAAAGCAGCAGATCCTGGCCAACAACAAAAATCTGGTGCAGCAAAACCAACTTACGTTCCTACTGACAAAAAGAAAATGAAGGAAGAAAAACTACTATCAGTTTCAGAAGCAAAAGATAAAAAAAGTAAAGGTAGTGGAACAAAAGACGCTTGTTATCATAAGGTCAAGTCTCGTTATTCTGTATGGCCCTCTGCTTATGCTTCTGGTGCTCTGGTGAAATGTCGTAAGGCTGGTGCTGCCAATTGGGGAAATAAGGTTGAAGAAGCGAAGGCAGTTCCAATGCCTGAGTACAAACCAGAAGGTTCTGGTAGAAAACCTGCTCCAATGCCTGAGTACAAACCAGAAGGTTCTGGTAGAAAACCTGCTCCAATGCCTAGGTATAAGTATAAAGATGGCAAATTTATAAAAGTTGAAGAGGAGTCAGTAGATAATCTTGACGAAAAGTGCTGGGCTGGATATGAGAAAAAAGGTATGAAGACTATGTTTGGAAAGAGATATCCAAACTGTGTTAAGAAAACAAAAAAAGAAGATGTAAATATTAGTGATAATATTAAGTTACACGTAGAAGGTATGGGAAATGTTCGCTATTGCCCTCAATGTGAGAAGAATGAAACCAGAGAAGAATGTTCATATGGACCAAAAAACTGGGATATGAATTCAAGTCCTGTTGCGCTTGGATCAAAAAATACATTTAATATTGCTTCTGTTACTCCATCAAATGAAGAGTATGTTGAAGAAAAATATGAAAGAATCCAAAAAATGGGAAGAACTTATACAATGTTCTTTACCTTTAGAGGTCAGTATAAATCACTTCAATTTTTCTTTCCAACATCAAAGAGACCTTCTAGAGAAGATGTATTAATTCAACTCAGAAAAATTTTTCCTGAAGCTGTATTGGTAAATTTCTTTGAAAGAGATCGTATTGAAAGTGAACCGCTTGTAACTGTAGAAGGTGTTAAAACTTTTGGACAATTCATGCCAGAAGGTGCATCATGGACTAAGAAGTCTGGTCAGAACAGTGAGGGTGGTCTCAATGAGAAAGGACGTAAGTCTTATGAAAGAGAGAATCCTGGTTCTGATCTGAAAGCACCTTCTAAGAAAGTTGGTAATAAGAGAAGAGCATCATTCTGTGCAAGGATGAAAGGAATGCGTAAGAGACAAAAACCTTCTAACAACACAGGCGATGATCGTTTGTCAAAATCACTAAGAGCCTGGAATTGCTGAAACAATAATTATTATGAGTGAAAGCATTTATCTTGGTAATCCCAATCTAAAAAAAGCGAATACAAAGATTCAATTTTCTGAAGATGATATTCGTGAATTCTTGAAGTGTAAAAAAGATCCTGTATATTTTGCTAGAAATTATATCAAAATTGTTTCTCTAGATGAGGGTCTTGTACCATTTAAGATGTACAAGTTCCAAGAAAAACTTGTAAAGAATTTTCATAAGAATAGATTCAACATCTGTAAGATGCCACGTCAGACTGGTAAGTCTACAACATGTGTGTCTTATCTACTTCATTATGCAGTCTTTAATGACAATGTTAATATTGCTATCTTAGCAAACAAAGCAGCTACTGCAAAGGATCTTCTTGGAAGATTGCAACTTGCATATGAAAATTTACCAAAGTGGATGCAACAGGGTATTGTTTCTTGGAATAAACAATCATTAGAATTGGAGAATGGATCTAAAATTATAGCCGCATCTACATCTGCATCTGCTGTTCGTGGTGGTTCTTATAATATTATTTTTCTTGATGAGTTTGCTTTCATCCCAAATCATATTGCTGACCAATTCTTTGCCTCTGTTTATCCTACTATCTCGTCTGGTAAAAACACCAAGGTAATTATTGTTTCAACACCACATGGTATGAATCACTTCTACCGAATGTGGCATGATGCAGAAAGAAATAAAAATGAATATATACCAACTGCAGTACACTGGTCTGAAGTTCCTGGAAGGAACGCTAAGTGGAAAGCTCAAACTATTTCCAACACATCAGAGCAACAGTTTAAAGTTGAATTTGAATGCGAGTTCTTAGGATCTGTTGATACTCTTATTGATGTAACTAAACTAAAGAATTTAGTATATGATGATCCAGTAAAAAGAAATAAAGGATTAGATATTTATCAAGATCCTATAAAGGATCATAATTATATGATGACGGTTGACGTTGCTAGAGGAGTAGAACGTGACTATTCAGCTTTCATTGTATATGATATAACACAATTTCCATATAGGATAGTTGCAAAATATAGAAATAATGAAATAAAACCGATGGTATTTCCAAGTATCATCAAACAAGTTGCAGACGGATATAATCAATCATATGTTTTAGTTGAAGTCAACGATATTGGTGATCAAGTCGCATCTATTCTTTATTTTGATCTTGAATATGAAAATTTGCTAATGTGTTCTATGAGAGGTAGAGCAGGGCAAGTAGTTGGATCTGGATTTTCTGGCAAAAAATCTCAATTGGGTGTCAGAATGACATCAGCAGTAAAAAAATTGGGATGTTCCAATTTAAAAACTTTATTGGAAGATGATAAACTCATAACAAATGATTATGATATTATTTCTGAACTAACTACGTTTGTTCAAAAGAGGCAATCATTTGAAGCTGAAGAAGGATGTAATGATGATCTAGCGATGTGTTTAGTCATATTCTCATGGTTAGTTGCACAAGATTATTTCAAAGAAATGACTGATAATGATGTTCGTAAAAGAATTTATGAAGAGCAAAAAAATCAAATCGATCAAGATATGGCTCCGTTTGGTTTTATCTCTGATGGTCTAGATACTGTAAGTGAAGTTGATAATGATGGAGATAGATGGTTTGCCGATGAATATGGTGATAGATCATATATGTGGGATTATAAGTAGTGGATATTGAAGACTCATTTGAGTTAGAACATCTTCTTTTCAATGAAAGGCAATGTAGATCTTGCTACCAAACAAAAAATTTATTAACTGATTTTTATCTTACTAGAAAAGATAGAGGATCTTTTCCATCGGCATATTCATATGAATGTAAAGAATGCACTATAAAAAGAATTCAAAAATCTCGAAATAAAAACAAACTTTCAAAAAACGAATATCCAGACTGGTAGTATGTTCATGCATTGTTTCCCCATGATAGAGGTACTTTTTAATAAATAACTTTAGATTAATATCGGACACCAAAAGGAGACATCAATGGCGCTAAATTTAGCATCTCCTGGTATTGTTGTAAGAGAGGTAGATCTTACTTTAGGAAGAGTAGATCCCGTATCTGATAAAGTTGCTGCTCTTGCAGCACCTTTTGCACAAGGACCAGTAGAAGTTCCAACCCTAATCCAGAATGAATCCGATTTGCTAGCTAACTTTGGCAAATCATATGATGCTGACAGGCATTATGAAAACTGGATGGTCGCATCTTCATATCTCGCATATGGCGGATCACTAAGGGTCATCAGAGTAGATGACGCAGATATGAAGAACTCTTTCTTCGGATCTGGTACTGCACCAAAAATTAAAAGTTTAGATCATTATAATGATCTAGGTTACGAAGATAATATTATTCCTGGAATTACTTTCGCATCTAGAAATCCTGGATCATGGGGTAATGGTTTAAAAGTTGCAATTATTGACTCAGCAGCTGACCAAAGACTTAGTGGAATCGCACTAACTGGCATTACAGTTGGCATGGGCGTAAGTCAAGTTGTCCCTGCTGGAACTGTTGTTCCTGGAGCTGGATCAACTTCTGTGTTGGATGGTTCATTTAAAGGAATTGTAACTAAAGTAGGCGCAGACTTTGTTGATGTTAAATTTGTTCAGCATGAGAGTGCTGCTGGAGTAACAACACAAGTCGATTATCAAGAAAACGGAATTTATAGATTCACTGGTAATGTAAGAATTATTAATTCTTCTGGTGAAGGTGTAACTGGTGGCAATGAAATTTCCTCAACATTAGCATCAGTTGGTCTTTCAACTGGAGTTACTTCTATTCCCCTTGCAATCAATCCAACAACATCAGATATTGTTGCAAGTGATATTCTTTCTATTCCTCACCTTGGATATGGTCTAACAGTTACTGGAGTTGGAACAACTGCCGTAACAATTAGTTCTTTTGCTGGATTTAGTACAAGTGTCGCTCGTCCCGCTAGTGGAACTCTTCCTGTTGGTACTGGAGTAACAGTAGCACGTTCTGTTAGATCTAATTCATCTTCTGATTGGTTTGATCAGCAAAAGATTAGTTATACTGGTGGAGAAATTTTCTGGAATCAAATTTCTGATCGTCCAGGAACTTCAGAATATGCTGAAAGTAGAAATTCTAGATTTGATGAACTTCATCTAGTTGTCATTGACGACGATGGATCACAATCAGGTAATCCTGGAACTATTCTTGAGAAGCATCTCAACCTATCTAAAGCAAGTGATGCTCAGTTTGAAAGCGGATCCGCATCTTACTATAGATCATATGTTGCTAGTGGTTCTGGTTACTTCTTCGCTGGTGGACAACCTGATGGAGCTGTAGCAAGTGACTTTAAACTTGCAACTGGGCAAGGATTTACTGCAGTAACAGACATTGCATGGGATCAATCCACTTCTGGTGTTTCCTTTGCTGGATATGGTAACTCCACTGCCACCCTAGCAGGTGGTCTAAACTATAACGGAACAAGTGGTCTATCAACCACAAATTCACTTGCAGCAGATATCTCAAGTATTGCTGCTGGATATGACATTCTAAGCAACCCTGATGAGTACACTGTAGACTTCATCCTTCAAGGATCTGGAAACTACACTAAAGAACAATCTCAGGCAATTGGTCTAAAAGTCATCGAAGTTGCAGAGAAGAGAAAGGATGCTGTTGCATTCCTATCACCACACAGAGCTGCCCTATTCAATGATAGTGCAACTGAAGCAGTTGTAAGACCTGTTGATACAATTACCGATAACGTAATTGGTCACTTTACACCAATCACTTCATCCTCATTTGCAGTGTTTGATAGTGGTTATAAGTACATGTATGACAGATTCTCTGACAAATTCCGTTATATCCCACTAAATGGAGATACTGCTGGAACTTGTGCAAGAACTGATATCAATGATTTCCCTTGGTTCTCACCCGCAGGAACAGAAAGAGGAGCTATCCTAAACGCTGTCAAACTTCCTTATAATCCAGGTAAGGCTCAGAGAGATCGTCTCTACAGCAATAGAATTAATCCCATAACCTTTATTCCTGGTTCTGGTATTGTTCTATTCGGAGATAAGACTGGATTCTCTAAAGCTTCTGCTTTCGATAGAATCAACGTTCGTAGATTGTTTATCTTCCTAGAAAAAGCAATCTCCGCTGTAGCAAGAGATCAACTCTTTGAATTCAACGATGAGATTACCAGAACTAGTTTTGTTAACTCTGTTGAACCTTTCCTAAGAGAAGTTCAATCCAATCGTGGAATCCAAGATTTCGTTGTTGTATGTGACGAAAGCAACAACACTTCTGCTGTAATTGATCGTAATGAATTCGTTGCTGATGTGTTCGTCAAACCAGCACGCTCAATCAACTTCGTTGGACTCACCTTCGTGGCAACACGAACTGGTGTGTCATTTGATGAAGTCATCGGAAACGTTTAATTAGGGGTCTAAACCAAAATGGCATCAAAAAATCAACAAAATCCTCCCGCATTAAGGACTATTTCCGATTTCAAGAATAAATTGCAGGGCGGCGGGGCCCGACCCAATTTATTTGAAGTTGTACTCGCATTCCCTGGAGATTTGAGTATTAGCAACAATGTCGTCAATGAAGCAAGATTTATGGTAAAGGCAGCTGCGCTGCCTGCATCAAATATTGCTCCTATTGATGTTGCTTTCCGTGGTCGTCTACTCAAAGTTGCTGGAGACAGAACCTTTGATACCTGGACAATCACTGTTCTCAATGATACTGATTTTGGAATCAGAGGAGCATTTGAAAGATGGATGAATTCGATCAATCGTGTCACTGATGCGACTGGTGCAGTCAATCCTTCTGATTACCAAGCTGACGCTTTCGTATATCAACTAGATAGAGATGGAAGTGTACTTAGAAAGTACAAGTTCCATGATGTTTTCCCAACAAACATTTCTCAGATCGATCTATCATATGATTCCTCTGATACTCTAGAAGAATTTACTGTCGAACTACAAGTTCTATTCTGGACAGCAGCTGCTGATAATGCAGGTGGTGGCGCTGGAGACATTAACTAAGATCGCTAAATAATCTTAGTAAGACAGCAAATTTTATAAAATGGCGAGACTTTTTGGATTCTCTATTGAAGATAACGAAAAAAAATCTAAAAGTATAGTGTCCCCTGTCCCCGTGAATAACGAGGATGGGGTTGATCATTATATTGCTAGCAATTTTTATGGTCAATATTTGGATTTAGAAGGTGTATATAAATCAGAGTTTGAATTAGTAAAAAGATATCGTGAAATGGCGCTTCATCCAGAAGCAGATACTGCGATTGAAGATGTTGTAAATGAAGCCATTGTCAGTGATCTCAATGACACTCCTGTTACTATCAATCTTGATAACCTTCCAGCTAGCGATGGTATTAAGAAAAGAATTAGAGAAGAATTTAAAGTAATCAAAGACTTAATGAACTTTGATGCTAAATCACATGAAATTTTTAGAAATTGGTATGTTGATGGAAGACTTTATTATCATAAAGTAATTGATATTAAAAAACCTGAAGAAGGCATTCAAGAACTAAGATATATTGATCCTCTTAAGATGAGGTATGTTCGTGAAGAAAAAAAATCTAAGCAAGATAATAATGGTAATGCCGTTTTTAGGAATCCAAACGGAATTGCTCAAAAAGAAGTAGTTCAGTTTCCTGAAATTGAAGAATACTTCATGTTTATGCCAAGACCAACCTATGCTGGTGGAATGGGTGATAGATATTCTGGAACAAAGGGAATTAAATTTTCTAAAGATTCAATCACATATTGCACGTCTGGTCTTGTAGATAGAAATAAGGGAGTAGTTCTTTCATATCTACACAAAGCAATTAAGTCTCTCAATCAACTTAGAATGATTGAAGATTCTCTTGTCATCTATAGATTATCTAGAGCTCCAGAGCGTAGAATTTTCTATATTGATGTTGGTAATCTTCCTAAAATAAAAGCGGAACAATATCTAAAAGATGTAATGAACCGCTATCGTAATAAGTTGGTTTATGATGCATCGACTGGAGAGGTTCGTGATGATCGTAAGCATATGAGTATGCTTGAAGATTTCTGGTTGCCTCGTAGAGAGGGTGGACGTGGTACTGAAATTACTACGCTGCCTGGAGGACAGAACCTTGGAGAACTCAGTGATGTTGCTTATTTCCAAAAGAAACTATACAGATCATTAAGTGTACCTGAATCCAGAATTGGTGCTGAGGGTGGATTTAATCTTGGTCGATCCAGTGAAATTTTGAGAGATGAACTCAAATTCTCTAAGTTTGTTGGTCGTTTAAGAAAGCGTTTCAGTAATATGTTTATTGATATGCTTAAGACTCAGTGTCTTTTAAAGAATATCTGTACACCCAAAGACTGGGTATCACTTGAAGAGCATATTCAATTTGATTATATCTACGATAATCATTTTGCCGAACTTAAAGAAAAAGAATTATTGGAAGGTAGAATGAGTTCTGCTCAATTAGCAGAACCATTTCTTGGAAAATATTATTCTGTTGAATATCTTCGCAGAAAAATTCTACATCAAACCGATGAAGAAATTATTGAAATTGATGAACAGATTCAAAAAGAAATTCTTAGTGGAATTTTACCTGATCCAAATGCACCTGTAGATGAAATGGGAAATCCAATTCCACAGGATTCTACTGGAATGGGCGAGATTCCTATGGATGAAAATCCAGATGATAGTGCATCCGAAGCCGATGGTCGAGCTGCTGAGATATAAATAGATTTAAGTTCTTATTTTATAATTCATGGACAATATTGTCGATTTAATTGCTAGTAGTGCCAGTGCGGCACAAATTAGTGATGAAATTAAAGATGCTCTCTACGGTAAATCTGCAGAGAAAATCGATGCTCTTCGCCCTTTAGCTGCAGCATCATTGTTTGGTGGTGGTGAACAACCTGAAGAGGTTGAACTTGACGCAACAACAGAAACTGGAGAAGAATAATGGCAAGATCACTTGTCTTAGGACCACAAACAAATTGCCCAACTACTGTTGGAACAGCATCTAGTTTCAGTCAAGCAACTGTTGTTCGCCTTTGTAATACAAATGCTGCAGCTCAACTAATTACCATTCTTGATGAAAATTTTCAAGGTATTGGTTCTATGACTATGCCACCTAATGCTGTTGAATATGTAGAGAAAAAACATCAGGAGCTAATTCTAGCAGCATCAGCTGATGTAAAAGGAACCAAAGTAGGATTCACCGCATAAACAAATGAAACTTATTAGAGAAGAGATCGAACAGGTTGAAATTATCGTTGAGCAACGCAACGGTAAAAAGAATCTGTATATTGAAGGAGTTTTCCTTCAGGGTAATATGCCCAATAGAAACAAGAGAATGTATGACTGCTCTCTTCTAGAAAGAGAAGTGGGACGATACAACGAAAACTTTGTATCCAAAGGCAGAGCTCTTGGAGAATTGGGACACCCTGATGGCCCTTCTATCAATCTTGATCGAGTTTCCCATAAGATTGTTTCTCTTCAAAGAGAAGGAAATAATTTTATAGGTAAAGCAAAAATTCTTTCTACCCCAATGGGTAAAATTGCCGAATCTCTTCTAAATGATGGTGTCAAACTTGGAGTTTCTTCTAGAGGAATTGGAACACTTTCTCCTACTAAAGAAGGATATAGTTTGGTCAATGATGACTTTGCTTTAGCAACTGCTGCTGATATTGTAGCAGATCCTTCCGCACCTGATGCTTTTGTTGACGGTATTATGGAAGGTAAAGATTGGGTTTGGGACGGAGGAATTCTCCGCGAAAAACTTGCAGAAAGAACCTACAAGCAAATTAATACTTTGGTTGATCAGAAAAAATTGGAAGAAAATAAAATTAATCTATTCCAAAATTTTCTATCAAGTTTATAATTTATAAATAAGTATAGTCAACTTACCAATATAGATCTACTTTCGGAGAGTTTAAATGTCCGCTAATTTACAAGAAATGGATAACGTCGTGAGCAAAGGCGCAGCTGCTCCAGCACCAATGGTTGCTGGTGGAGCTCAAATCGAAGATCTCGGTGGTCCTACCCCAGAGAACTATCGTCCCGACGACGATTCCGCCAAACTAAAAGATCCTGCTGCTTCTATCAATGTAGCTCCTGCACCTCAAGGTAAAGGCGCAACTAAAAAAGAAGAAGTCGAAGCAGTGGAGAATACCATCGAAGAGGTCAACGTCGAAGAAGATGTTGCCGCTCTATTCGCTGGTGAAGAACTCTCCGAAGAGTTCCAAGAAAAAGCAAAAACTGTATTTGAAGCTGCCCTACACATGCGTGTCGAGCAAGTCAAAGCACAAGTCGAAGAGCAATCACAAGCAGCTCTTGCAGAACAACTAGAGGGCATGAAGTCCGAACTAGTTGAAAGAGTCGATTCCTACCTTGAGTATGTTTCTCAAGAATGGATCGAAGAAAATTCACTTCAGATCGAACATGGTCTGAAGACTGAGATGACCGAATCATTCCTTGAAGGAATGAAGGGTCTATTTGAAGATCATTATGTATCAATCCCTGAAGATAAATATGATGTTGTTGAGAATATGGTAGAAAAACTTGATGACATGGAGACCAAGCTCAACGAGCAAATCGAGAGAAATATCCAACTGAATCGCAGACTTGGAGATACTACTGCTGAAGGAATCTTCACATCAGTTTCTGAAGGTCTTGCTCTTACACAGAAGGAGAAACTCGCTTCTCTAGCAGAAGGTGTTGAGTTTGAGGGTGAAGAATCTTACCGTGATAAGTTAACGACTCTAAGAGAGTCATATTTTCCGTCAGAATCTGTCGTATCCGATACTACAGAAACTCTTTCTGAGGGTGTAGGCAGTGGTCCAGATTTTTCTGGTTCAATGTCCCGCTACTTAGAAACTCTCTCCAGAATTAAGTGATCGTTAACATAGATCATTTATTGTAAAACCTTAAACGTAAAACTCCCAAAATGTATAACAATCCCCAATTAATGGAGAAGTGGGCACCTCTCCTAGACTACGAAGGAAGTGATCCTATTAAGGACAACCATCGTAGAGCTGTAACAGCCCAACTACTTGAGAACCAAGAGCGTTTTCTAAACGAAGAGCGTGCTTTCTCTGAGGGTTATGACCTTCAAGAAGCAACCCCCACCAACTCATTCTCCACAGGTGGTGGTTCATTCTATCGTGGTTCTGGTGGTACTGACAGTGGTTCACCCACTGGTGGTTTCGATCCAGTACTAATCAGTCTCATCCGTCGCTCCATGCCCAACTTGGTCGCTTATGACCTTGCTGGCGTACAACCAATGAACGGTCCTACTGGACTTATCTTCGCAATGCGTTCTCGCTACGAGAACATGACTGGAACCGAAGCTTTGTTCGACGAAGCAGATTCCGCATTCTCTGCACAGAACGCTGCAGGCACTGCAACTCAGGGCGACTACACTGGTGGCACTGACGGCGCAGGTAACGTTGGTTTCGGTACAACCCTACAACGTGGTTCTAATCCTGGTGTTCTTGATCCTAATGCTGCTCCTGCAACATACGGAGTTGGTCAAGGCATGTCAGTCACCAACTCTGAAGCCCTAGGCGAGAGTGGAACTGACTTCAACCAGATGGCATTCTCAATCGAGAAAGTCACCGTAACCGCTAAGTCCAGAGCACTCAAGGCTGAGTACTCCTTGGAACTTGCACAAGACCTTAAGGCAATTCACGGCCTTAATGCTGAAGCAGAACTTGCTAACATTCTCTCAACTGAAATCCTTGCGGAAATCAACAGAGAAGTTATCAGAACTATCTACAAGACTGCTGAAGCTGGTGCTCAACTCAACACCGCTACCGCTGGTCAGTTTGACCTTGACATCGACAGCAATGGTCGTTGGTCCGTTGAGAAGTTCAAAGGACTCCTCTTCCAGATCGAAAGAGATGCCAACCAGATTGCACAAAGAACTCGTAGAGGAAAGGGTAACATCATCCTAACTTCTGCTGATGTTGCTTCTGCTCTAACCATGGCTGGTGTACTTGATTACACCCCTGCACTTAACGCCAACCTTAACGTTGACGACGCTGGCAACACCTTTGCTGGTACTATCAACGGTAAGTATAAGGTCTACATCGATCCTTATGCTTCAAACAATACTGCTCTTCAGTATTACGTTGTTGGTTATAAGGGTACTTCACCTTATGACGCAGGACTATTCTACTGCCCATACGTTCCTCTTCAGATGGTTCGTGCAGTTGGACAAGATACCTTCCAACCCAAAATTGGCTTTAAGACCCGCTACGGCATGGTCGCAAACCCATTCGCACAAGGAACTACTCAAGGCGTCGGTGCTATCAGTGCCGCATCTAACCGCTACTACAGAAGAGTTTCTGTTAAGAACCTTATGTGATCCATCAGGATACACAACTCTGGGACCTCCTTCGGGGGGTCTTTTTTTATGTCTAGGTATAAATTAGTAGGCAATAATTTTCATTGCATAAAGTTAGTTAAGTTAGCATATGCTGACTATATACTACAGCATTAGGAAGAAAAATATGATCTGAAAGTTCAAATATATTATGCCAGTTAAAACGGAGCTTGAAAAATGCACAGTCTACTATCCAGATCTCAATTTGATGAATGGAGACACCTCGAACAAACAGTAACTGACGTAGAAACGGAGGATCAAAAAATTAATGATTATTATGAATGTTTAATTGAATGTGATGTTGATGGCAAACGTGAATGTAAAAGAATATGTAAGGAAATTCTTATGTGATATGAGACATTTACAGTAAAGAACAGGGACCTCAAGGGTCCCTTTTTTTATCTAAATACAATTAAAACTCATATGACAGTCTCGCCATTTAGAACACAAATTCAAAATAGGAATTTTTTGACTCCTGGTGGGTTTGAGTTTTCTATTAAGAAGAATCCAAAGATAACATTTTTTTGTCAGACAGCCAATATTCCACAAATTAGTCTCAACACAGTAATTCAGCCATCGTACTTAAAGAATATAGATGTCCCTGGAGATCAACTTCAATATGATGATTTTGTATTATCATTCTTAGTCGATGAGAATTTTGAAAATTATATGGTAATCCATAATTGGATGACTGGAATAGGATTTCCAAAGACACCAAAACAGTTTGATGATTTAACAAAAGATCCCAATGGAACTGAGGATCTTCAACAACAATTCTCTGATGGAACTCTTCTTGTTTTAAACAGCAATTTCAGACCAAACTTTAAAGTGATGTTCCAAGATCTATTTCCCGTTAGTTTGACGGGATTGGATTTTAATACTAAACTGGAGAGTGAAGAGTTCTTTACAGCTCAAGTAGTTTTTAAATACACTCTTTACGAAGTAACTAATTTAAGTGGAACTAATTTATGAATCTTGATGACATTCAGAATATGTGGACCCGTGATTCTGTAATAGATAAAGACGATCTAGCAAACGAATCACTGAAAACTTCACAACTTCATGCCAAGTATTATGAAATATACAATACAATATTACTGTTAAGGGAAAGAGCTAAAGAAACATATAGTAGAATTTATCTAGAAAGACACGTTTATTATACTGGAAAGGCAGATCCCGATGTATATGAAGAAGAACCTTTCCCATATAAAGTGAGAGATAAAGAGGCGTTAAATAGATATATGAGTGCAGATAGCAAAGTAAGTCAGATTGAATTGAAAATTAGATACTATGATACGATGCTTAAATATCTTGAGGAAATTATCAAATCTTTGACAAATAGAAATTATGCTATCAAAAATGCAATCGACTGGATGAAATTTCAAGCAGGAATGTAATGGACGATCAATACTACCAGATCGAATTAAATATTCGAGGTATTAGATTAATTCATACAGGACTTAACCAAGCAGTCCAAAAATGGTCTGGTGGAGATCCAGCAGAACAAGTAAACTTGATTGCAATGAGAGATAATTTTTACAGACTTATTTTAGAAGATCAGTTCAATTTGGAAGACTAAATATTTTTAGGTGATAACTTGATTATATGTCTGAATTGATTATTTCAAAGAAGAATGAAGTATATCTCAGAATAAAAACAGAACCACACATTAGCCACGAATTATCCGATCAATTTACTTTCGATGTTGAGGGGGCAAAGTATATGCCCCAATATCGTAATAAGTGGTGGGATGGAAAAATACGATTATTCAATATCCAGACAGGAGAACTTTACATTGGTCTCTTAGATAAGTTATTGAGATTTTGTGATGATCACGGATACAAATATAAATTTGAAGAAAACAAATATTATGGCCATCCAATTGACTTGAATCAGATGATCTCCTATGAGGGGGTCAGAGACTACATGACTCACATATCAGTACACAAACCTAGAGAGTATCAAATACAAGCGGTCTACGACGCTCTGAAGTGCAATAGAAGACTCATAGTATCTCCTACTGGATCTGGAAAATCTCTAATGATCTATTCTGTAGTTAGATATTATGTTGAAAAAGGAAAAGATACTTTAATCATTGTTCCAACTACATCACTTGTGGAACAAATGTATAAAGATTTTGCTGACTATGGATGGGACGTTGGATCCTATTGCCATAAAATTTATGGTGGTAGAGAAAGAGAAACTAAAAACCAAGTTATCATCACTACTTGGCAATCTATTTACAAACTTGAAAAGAAATACTTTGACAGATTTGAAGTTGTAGTCGGAGATGAGGCTCACCTATTTAAATCAAAATCCCTAGTCAGCATTATGACTAAATTATATGATGCCAAATATAGGTTTGGATTTACTGGAACTCTTGATGGTAGTCAAACTCACAAATGGATTTTAGAAGGCCTTTTTGGCCCATCATATTCAACTATCAAAACAAAAGAACTTATCAAAGAAAAACATTTATCTGATTTAGATGTAAAAATTATTGCTCTCAAACATAAACCAAGATTATTTGATAACTATCAAGAAGAAATTCGTTATCTATGCGAAAGTCCACAAAGAAATAGATTTATTAAAAACTTAACGTTGGTTCAGAAAGGAAATACTTTGGTGTTGTTTACCCGAGTAGAAACTCATGGTGAACCATTATTTGATATGATAAATAATTCTGTCAAAGGCAATAGAAAAGTTTTCTTTGTCTATGGCGGCGTAGAAACAGAAGATAGAGAAGAGATTCGCAGAATTACTGAGGATGAAACAGATGCAATTATTGTTGCATCATATGGAACATTCTCTACTGGAATCAATATTAAAAATTTGCATAATGTGATATTTGCATCACCTTCAAAATCAAGAGTAAGAAATCTTCAGTCAATTGGAAGGGTTCTTAGAAAAAGCGAAAATAAAACTAAAGCTACTCTCTTTGATATTGCAGATGATATAACTTTCAACAAGAGAAGAAACTATACTCTTAATCACTTAGTAGAAAGAATCAAAATATATAAAGAAGAAAAATTTAATTATGAAGTTATAAACGTCGCGTTATCTCAATGAATTCAGATCTAGAAAGAGAATTCTATTGCACCTTAAAACTAGTCTCTGGTGAAGAAATTGTATCTCTAATAATGGTAGATGATACTGATGCCTTAGATCCTTTGATTATTTTACAAGAACCAATAGTAATACAATACAGTACTCAAGGTGCATTTTCTCAAATAAAATTAGAACCTTGGTTAAAAACTACTGAAGAAGATATATTTTTTATTAGATTATCTAAAGTTATAACAATGACTGAGATTTATGATATAGATTTAATTAATTTGTATACAGATTTTAATGATCAAAAAAACGAATTAAAAGAAGAAAGAGAAGAATATGAAGAAGATATAATTGATAAATCTCAAGCAGAAAAAAATATAAGCAAGAAGATGGGTTTTTTAGGAACAATCAGTGAAACTAAAAAATCTCTAGAAGACTTATTCAAAAAAGATATTAAAGATAATACTAAAGAGCTTTAATGTCTTTTCATCCTGGACAAGCCAGATTGTACATGATTTTGGGACCTTTGTCAAGTTTGACAAGTCATGTCATATATGATATAATCTTATCAAGCATCACTCATAGATAATGGTAAAGAAAAAACCAGAACATTATGTAAATAATAAAGAGTTTTTGTTTGAAATAAACAAATATAAAACTTTCCTTAAAAATGCTGAAAGTGAAGGTAAAACAAAATCAGATCTTTTAAAAGAGTCTAGAGAATTTAGAAAGACTCATGAATATCTAGGAACCTGTTTTAAAAAGATTGGTGATCATTTATCGCATAAGCCAAACTTTGTCAATTACATGTTTAAAGAAGACATGATTTCTGATGGTTTGGAAAACTGTATTGAATACGTTACTAATTTTGATCCAGCTAAGTCAAGTAATCCATTTGCATACTTTACTCAAATTATCTACTTTGCATTTTTGAGAAGAATTGGTAAAGAGAAAAAACAATTAGAAATTAAAAATCGTATTATAGAAAAATCTGGGTTTGCTGAGGTCATGTCAGTAGATGATAGTTTTCTTTCTCGTACAAGTTCTGACTATAATACAATCAAGGAAAACATTCAAACAAAAATGAGCCGATGACTCACGAAGAAATGATGGATGAAGCACAACGTCGCGAAGAAAACAACTGCGAATGGATTGATGATTGTTTTCGTGTATGGGAAACCAGATACGGTATGTGGTCATCAGAAACAAAAGAAGGCAGAAAGATGCTAACAGGTATGCATAAAGATAATGTTATTATAATGACAAGATGGCACCTAAAGTGTGAGCAAGAAGGATGGCCGGAAGGTAGTGTTCGTGTTGTGAATTCTGCTGTTATGGGAGTCAAACTTTGAAAGTCGCAGTTATTACGGATCAGCATTTTGGCGCACGAAAAGGAAACCAAAATCTTCATGAGTATTTTAAAAAATTCTATGACACCGTTTTCTTCCCAACCCTCAAAAAAGAATGCATCGATACTATTATCGATATGGGTGATACTTTTGACACTCGTAAAGGGATTGATTTCTGGTCTCTTAATTGGGCTAAAGAGAACTATTACAATATCCTTAGGGATATGGGTGTCACTGTACATACAATTGTCGGAAATCATACAGCATATTACAAAGACACTAACGACATTAATTCTGTTGACCTACTATTGCGAGAGTATGATAACGTTGTTGTTTATGGAAGTCCTACCGAAGTTAAAATTGGTGGTCTAGATATGTTCTTCATTCCATGGATCAACGATGAAAATCGTGAAGAAACCCTAGGAATGATAAATTCGACAAAATCAAAAGTTGCTTTTGGCCATCTTGAGATGAGAGGATTTTTTGCAAATAAAACTTATATTTGTGAACATGGCGAAGATAAAACAAACTATAAGAAGTTTGAAAAGGTTTTTTCTGGACACTATCATCATAGAAATTTTCAAGATAATATCTACTACCTTGGAAATCCATATGAAATTTATTGGCATGATGTAGAAGAAACTAGAGGATGTCACATTTTTGATACCGAAACTTTAGAGCATACTCCAGTAAATAATCCACATAGATTATTTCATATTATTTCATATGAAGATACTCCACATCAAACCTTTAATGCAGAACCATATAAAGATAAAATTGTTAAAGTTGTAGTTAATAAAAAAACTAACGGATCTAAGTTTGAAAGATTTATTGATAAACTTTATCAAGCTGGAGTGAATGACTTGAAGATTATTGAAAATTTTGATTTTAATGGTTTTTATCAAAGTGATGAATTTACAACTGATGAGTCAGAAAATACACTCTCTATTTTGAATAGATATGTTGATGAATCTGAATGTAGTTTAAATACTTCAAAGGTAAAATCAATTCTAGAAAAAGTTTACGCTTCAGCTTGCGAGGTTGATTAATGTATATGCTTATTCATAAAAAAAGAAAAATGGAAGGTGCTTATGCAGTCTACAATAGAAAGCGTGAGAAAATTTTATTTTTCTTTGAAGAAGCAGATGATGCCGAAAGATATGCTATGATGTTGGAAACTCAGGATGAGGAAACTGGTTCAGTAGAAGCAGTAGAAGTTGATTCTGAACTTGCCATTAAAACTTGTGTGTTAAAAGGAGTAAATTATATAATTATTACACCCGATGATTTTGTTGTTCCACCAGTAAAATAGTATGATTTTATTTGAGAGTATTCGTTGGCGTAATTTTTTGTCAACAGGTGATCAATGGACTGAAATAAATTTTGTTGAAAACAGTAATACTATTATTATTGGTTCCAATGGATCTGGAAAATCAACTTTGCTAGATGCATTGTCTTTTTCCTTATTCAATAAACCATTCCGCAAAATTAATAAACCACAATTAGTCAACACAGTCAATGAAAAGACTTGTCTTGTGGAGGTTAAATTTGAGGTTGGAAATAAAAAATATTTTGTTCGGAGAGGAATGAAACCGAACGTCTTTGATATTGAAGTCAATGGAGTAGCTCTTCATAAAGAAGCAGATGATAGATCAAATCAAAGAATATTAGAAGAGAATATTTTAAAACTAAATCATAAATCTTTTACTCAAGTTGTAATTCTGGGAAGCTCAACATTTGTTCCCTTTATGCAATTGTCTAGTGGTCATCGTAGAGAAGTTATTGAGGATATTTTAGACATTAGAATTTTCTCTGCAATGAATTCACTCATCAAAGAAAACATTAAAACCTATAGAGAAAAAACAAAAATTCTTGATGTAAAAAAAGAATCTTTTCTTGAAAAAATTAGGATGCAACAAAATTTTATTGATGAGTTAGAAAATCGTAGTAAACAAAATATTAAACAGAAAGAAGATAGCATTCAAAATCTTCTTGTGGAAGAGAATGATACGATTAATAACAATTCTGAAACTCAAATTAAAGTCAATGATCTTCAGAAAGATTTAGAATTATATTCCAGTGCTTCTATAAAGTTGCGTAAACTAGGGAATCTTAGAGGTAAAATATCTCAAAAGGTATCTACCATCACTAAAGAGCATAAGTTTTTCACAGAAAATACGGTCTGCCCTACATGTACACAAGACATAGAAGAAGAGTTTCGATTAAATAGAATTAGTACTGCTCAAAATAAAGCACAAGAGTTGCAATCTGGTTTCAATGAACTGGAAAGTGCAATTAAAGAGGAAGAACAACGAGAGCAGCAATTCAAAACTATTAGCAAGGAGATTGTAAACCTCAACCATGAGATTTCTAAAAACAATTCAACAATATCTAGTTTTCAGAGGCAGGTACGTCAACTCGAATCTGAAATTCAAACTATTGCCAGTCAGCTCGAGAACAGAAATTCTGAACATGAGAAATTAATTTCATTTCAGACACAATTAGATAAACTCTATACAGATCTTTCTGAGCATAAAGAATCTCTAAAATACTACGACTTTGCGTTTTCACTTCTCAAAGATGGTGGGGTCAAGAGACAAATAATTAAAAAATATTTGCCTCTAATAAATCAACAAGTTAATCGTTACCTGAGGATGATGGATTTTTACATCAACTTCCAGTTAGATGAAGAATTTAATGAGACTATTCAATCTCCTATTCATGACAAATTCTCATATGCATCTTTCAGTGAAGGTGAAAAAATGAGAATTGATCTTGCATTGTTGTTTACCTGGAGAGAGATTGCTAGATCTAAAAATTCTGTCAATACTAATCTTCTTGTTATGGATGAAGTTTTTGATAGTTCTCTAGATGGATTTGGCACAGAAGAATTTTTAAAGATCATCAAATATGTTATTAAGGGTGCAAATACCTTTGTAATCTCCCATAAAGATGGCCTTTACGATAAGTTTGATAATGTAATTAAATTTGATAAGGTAAAAGGTTTTAGTAAAATAGTCTAAATAATCAGGATATGACTTAGGTTTATGCTTTCTACACAGTACAGACTGCGCCTAGAATTCATCTGCAAGTGTATCGCAAATGGAGAAGAAGTAAAGTTGTCTGATATGATTTGGGCAAATAAACTTGCAAAGGCAAATACCTCTGCCAATGAAATGTTAAAGATGGCCCGCCGTCAAATTACACATAAGATTGAAGAAGGTAGTACAGATGATTTTCTGAATAGGATGGGATTAGGTGATCCCGACCCATCCAATCACAAAACGGGATTTACTGATGCTGACGATATTAAAAGTTGGTTTCACCAAGACAAACCAGATGATTGGAGACAACGTGACTGATTATGTTTGTATCCCCATGTGGGATCCTATTTTCGAGATGATGCGTTATCATTGGGTACACAAGTCAGAAAGGGATCTTGAGCAATTCGTGAAAAATCTCAACCCAGAGCAAGAAGTTCTATGAGTAGTAAGATGCTATTCCTAGTTGACATTGGTAATGGTAGATGTCTCAGTCATGATGGATACATCCAAATTGGTATTTTCTCTCACAGTGTAGAGAAGCATCTAGAGTTAAATCCTGAACAAGAATGGCAGGTTACTTATTGGATGCCCGATCCATTCTGTATCAGATACCCACGACCTAATTATCAGCATACAATGAAGGCGAATGAAGGTTCTCCTAAGACTGATAATGCTACTGATAGCCGTCCTAGAGACTTCCCAGATCAAGCAACGAATAGACTTGAGAGAACATTATGAAAGCAATTAGAGTTGATGTGAAAACCCAGGTCACTGTCCTGATTAACGAGGATGATGATCACTGGGCAATCAAACACAATGCAATGCAACAGGTGCATGATGACATTCACTGGCACTTAAAAGACAAATTTATTATTGATTATTCGGTATGAAAATGTGGGAGACAAAATGCTCTGGGTGTGGTAAGATGACACCAGCGAATCAAACACCTCAGGTTGGATGCTATGTCCCGTCCGAGAAAAGATACAAGAATTCATTATGCAAACCTTGTTGGGTGAAAAAGAACAATGGACAAAATTGACACACAAGGAATGAGTGTTCCTGGTAAATCGAAGAAACTAAGTAGTTATGATCCTATGCCAGTAAAAATTCGTACAATCTTTACACCAGAAGAACGTATTGAATTGAAGCAGATTATTCATGAAGCACTTGACGAGAGGGAGAAAGCATGAAGTTTAAAGCATTAGTATTCATCCGACTACGATCACAAGTTGATGACTCTCCTGGTAATGC
>Ga0181410_1000065_pt1 | contig 39401 bp, 46 predicted proteins | sample 33SPOviralmetaG_FD_130112 | JGI IMG/M metagenome (GOLD analysis project Ga0181410, IMG submission 130112) | Marine viral communities from the oligotrophic San Pedro Time Series (SPOT) site, San Pedro Channel, CA, USA - 33 SPOT_SRF_2012-06-20 | ecosystem: Environmental > Aquatic > Marine > Strait...
CAAAATGGGTAAAATGGGAGACGATGCTAGAGTAACAGGATGGGAGGCTGTATATCCGCCAAACTTCCAAGGTACAGTAGAAATAGACGGCAGTAAAAATTACTACAGTTCAAGAATAGGTGGCAAGTTTGCCTTTGGATTTAAGTAATGAGAGCAGTAGATTTTCAAAGTTGTCCTAAGACAAAAGCAAAAACTTGTGAGTGCTCTAAGTTAGAGTCTATTACAGAGTCTGAAGAAACTATAAAAGCAATATGTCAATTAGAACATTCACCAGAAGATGTTACAGGATTTGTAAAGTTTAAACAAACATTTGGTGAAGAAACAATAATCAAAGGAATAGTAAAAGGTTTAACTCCTGGATTACATGGTTTCCACATACATGAGTTTGGCGATCTAAGTGATGGTTGTGCTAGTGCCGGCGGACATTATAATCCAGAAGGTGTGGAACACGGTGGATTAGAACACGGACATGTAGGTGATTTAGGAAACATCAAAGCAGATGATCAAGGTATTGCAAGATTCCAATTCAAAGCACCGAGAGTACAATTACATGATATAGTAGGCAGAGCAATAGTAATACATGCTGATACAGATGATTTAGGCCAAGGTGCTGACGAAGAAAGCACAAAAACAGGTAACGCAGGTGATAGAGTTGCTTGTGGTGTAATAAGATTAAAAGGTTCTATAGAAGAAGATTACAATAGAGCATTAAGTGATAAACATTTTAATAGAAATGAACTACCTCAAATAAGAAGAAAACATATTCAAGATTCTGATCTCAAATACAAAGAAGGTAAAATCAGTATAGATAAAATCAAACCAGTACAAAGCCAACGTGTAGATGGATTAAGTAAAAAAGCAGAAGACGTATTTTTAAAAAATGCAGACAGACCATTTATAGTAGATAGGAAAGGCTATCTCATAAACGGACATCACAGATACGATGCCGCACATATATTAGGTATTAAAAGAGTACCAGCAATAATTATTGATGCTGATATAGAAGATGTAATGAAAACTTTTGCACATACTACTAGCGATACAAAAACAATGGCTGAAAATTACTTCCACGATTTATTACGTTCTAAAATGGAAGAAGAACTAGATGAAGATTGGAAAAATGTAGCCAGAGCAGGGTTGGCAACAGCCGCATTAGGAATGGGAGTAGCAGGAATGGATAGTGTTGCACCCGATGACTTTACTCCAGACAAAGCAAAAGCAACTAAAAGTATGGACGTAAAACGCAATATCACAAAATTAGAAACATCATCTATAGAATATCAAAAATTATATAACAAATATGTAGAAAAATTTACTGATGAAGCTCAGGATAGGTTTGATAGAAATAGTATTACAAAGAAAGCAAAACTCTTTACAGATGTACATTGGACAAAAAAGTTTCCTTCACATGTAGACTTTAATGAATACTTAGTTAAAGCATATCCTGATAAAGAAAAAGCACAACAAGATTTTAATATAAAAAGCAGTATGCCAAACAAAGTAGGCGAAAACTTTGCCGACGGTAAAAAGAAAGGTAAGAGTAGACCAGGCCGAGTAAAAAAATCCGGTGCAAGTTGCAAAGGTTCAGTGAGTAGTCTCCGTGCAAAAGCCAAAAAGTACAGTGGTGAACGTGGTAAAATGTATCACTGGTGTGCCAACATGAAGGGCGGCAAGAAAAAATCCTAAATAAATACTGCTAATGCAGATTCTCGATATAAACAATCCTTTTGTTAGTTTTCTATCCAGTTGTGGAAAGAAAGATCTGTTGGAACATGTTCCTGCACATACTAAAGATAGTATATATGGCCAATGTACACATTTAGATATATACTGGAGAGAATTAGATAAAGCACACAAATCTTTAAAAACAATTATAGTAATAAGTTTAGACGGCATAGGTTCTAAAGAATTATTTAATTTGTGGAAAGACAACAAGTATAACTGTAAACCCATTATACCAGAATATATAAAAGAATTTACAGAACCTGTGATACTATTTGATAATAGTTCTGAAGGGTTTAGTGATGAATATATGTTTAGTTTTATATCTCAGGTTGTGAACCATTACAATTTAAATTCTGAAAATACTTATTATTGTAATAGCAGTATAAACATACAGGATATACAACAACAATTAGGATATACTAACTTCCAATCATTTTATGCAAATAATTTTATGGAAGACAGTATGACAGCATTGCACGAAGCAATTGAGTATGACTTTAAAGATGGCGATCAACTAGTAGACATAGACACAGACCTACACAGACCGTTTGTGTTCAGTTGTTTAAATAACGCACCCAAACATCACAGAACACTTTTACTAGGCTGTATGAGCAAATTAGACCTATTACAAGACGGTTATGTAAGTAGTTCTGATATAGAGTACAATACACTTTATAGTGAAACAATTAGGCAACTATCTCAAGATTTAACAAACGCAATAATAGATAAAGAAGACTTTGAAATAGCAATTGACTGGTTAAATAGGCTACAACCACACTATCCTATAGTTGCAGATAAAAGAACACAAGACAGTATACATATGAAAGAGTTTGGTGATGATAGTTTTATACAAAATATGCTTAGTTGTGATGTACAAGTTATTACAGAAACGTTTTCTAATAATAATTTATTTGTTTCTGAGAAAGTATTCAAGCCTATAGTTATGTGTCAACCATTTATTATACTAGGCAGTAATAAAACATATAAGCATTTACAACAATTAGGCTATAATACTTTTGATTATTTAATAGATACTCACAAACTAGACACCACAATGAATAATATTAGTAAAATTATTATGGTGTGTGATGCAATACAGCAATTAAAAGAAATTAAATCCAACCCAATAGAGTGGAAAAACTTGCAAGACAAGATTTCTATAGATGTTATTCATAATTATAATCTATTTGTTAGCAATTTAAGTACCATTAAAAATAATTCCGCTCTAGGTTTACATGAGTTTCTTGGAATTAGGCCCGGTTATAAGTTACCATTACAGAACAAATAAGATAAATAACAGTATGAAGATCCACGATATAATATCTGAAACAATGACAGCAGGTTCTGTTGCAACTGTAGTTAAACCACTAAGCAGTGATGTGCAACGTGTGGTTCAACGTCCTAAGAAGCCTAAGAAAACTAAGTGGGCACACAAAAAACCTGGACCAAAGTCTAAAAAAGAAAGCACAATCATAAAGAGATAATATGAAAATGCTTAAAAATAAACATGGTCTAACGGTTGTCAGTTCAAATGAATTCCGCTTTTTTGATAAATTGAAGCACGAAAAAGGTATATATGAAGTAGACCTGCAAGAAAAAGAATTGCATATGGCATGCAACCTCAGACAACGTGGATTGGTACTTAAAGTAAATGACAATGGCAAAACGAAATACAAAATCTACCCTCAACAAGAAACTCTCTAAGAAGAAAAAAGCAGAATTAGTCAATAAACTTGATAATGCTGTTAAGAGTATAAGCAAACGAAACCTTTATTTTGTTAGTGGTAATAAAGACAGATATTTTTCTGTAGTTGACAGCACAACTAAAAAGCCAATTTTTAAAGAGATACCTATTTCAGAAGCGGCTCAGTTGATTGTTAGACTTTGCAATACTACATCAAAAACAAAAATCAATAAAGTTAAAGGTACTATAGAAAATCTTTTGATTAAAAATGGTAACGAATTAAACAAACATATAAATGACTTATTCTTTTACAACCATACAATTAGAACAACTAAAGACATGAATAAACTAATTATAACAGAAGCAAGAAAGGATATGTCTCTTAATTATTACTATAAAGTCAAAGATGATATGATTTGCCAAATCCAAAACCAGTTCACAGAAGTAATCGATTATAAAAAAATGTAAATTTTTTGATGTTTTTGATAAATACATTTAACAATTATAATTTTATCGGGAATAATTATGAGAATTACAAATTTCAAAAAAACAGGTAGTGCTAAGTTTAAAGAACTTAATCAGTACCTCAAAGAAAATCACGGTGTTAAAATCACTGGATTTCATTCTAGAAATAAACTAGAAAACGTAAGAGAACAGGCTGAAAGCCATGTTGTTAGATTAAGAAATACTAACAAGAAGTTTAACTTAGATCCAGAGTATGCAAAGTACTTAGGTGTTAAAGACGTTATTGATGTCATGCTTGAAGAAGGTATGTATGTTGAAAGTCCTGCTATGCAAGAAATGAAACAAATGATCAATGATGGTATTCAACAACTTATGGATTCAGGCTATACAGTTGACGAAGCAAGTTCAGAGTGTATGAATAGATTCAGACAAGATTCCCGATTTGCACATGACGATGAATTTGTTTTACCAATCGTACTTAAAGCGGCTAAAGATTATATGGAAGCCTGTGGTATGAAATCAGAAGATGCTCCACAATTCCCATCAACCGATATCAATGAATACTTGTTCCAAGAGATGGCTAGAGAAGTTGGAATGGAATTAGACAATGTAGATACACTAAAAGCAATTGAAGAAAAACTAGGCATGTTTGCAGAAGTAAGTGGCAAAAGCAGAGATGCAGTTGTTGGCTTCTTAAACGGTTTAGAAGAAGATGCAGTAGGCGGCGGAATTCAAATGTTTGGTAAAAAAGTTGCAGAACAAAACAAATTTACAGGTGCTAGAAAAGATGCTATTGCACAAGGTAAAGAAGAGTTTGAAGTAGACGGTGAAACTTACAAAATTACAGGCGATACTAAAGACGAAAAGAAACAAGCAAAAGAAAGCATGTTTGATGACATCATCGATGACATGATTTCAGAATCAACTGTTGAAGAAGCAGAAGTTGTAATGGCGGCAAGAGCATTAAGTGATGATATTCAAGATCAAATTGAAAGACTTGGTAGAATGCAAAATGAAGATATTCCTGCTATTGCTGATCAGATGAGAGCAGAGTTTGGTGCAGAGGCGGCCCAAAGTTTTGGTAACGCCATGAATGCCGCTCTAGAGGCTCACTTAGGTAATTCTAAATCTACTAAAGCAGAGATGGACAATGCTATTGGAACTATAACAGGCGAAGCACCTGCAAGTGCTCCAGCAGGTGATATGGGTTTAGGTGAACCTGAAGCACCAATGGATATGCCAGCAGATGACATGTCAATGGATGCACCAGTAGATAACGTACCAGCCGCGGCAGGACCAGAGGAAGAGCCACTAGGTAGAGCACCAGTAGAGGTGTAACATGAAAATATCTGAAGTATTGCTATTTGAAGCATACTTTGATGATCTTAAAGTAGCAGTACTTGATAGATTAGCACAGTTTGTAGGCTCAGACAAAAACGAAATATCCACAGAAGAATTTAGAGATGCTCTAGCAAGTGACGGTTTTCTAATGAGTGCCGAAGAACTAGTTAAGGCTTTAGATCAAATGGACGTAGTACAAAGTGCAACAATTGATACTATTACACCTAAAGGCAAAATACCAAATGATATGGTTGACCCAGAACAAGAATTAGACCAAGTTGATGTTGGTGCTATGGCTGGCGACCAGGCTATGTCTGCCGTTAAAGACAACCTCCCACAATAACTAACAAATAAATATTGTTCATGACTTTTAAAATACCCAAGGAAATGCCTTGCAATTTTTGTATTGCACCGTTTATATCCACAAGGCCGGACGTAAGACATCAGAACAGTCCTTGTGCCTATGGTGCTTTAGATATTAAACAACCACAACTAAATGCCAAAAAGAAATGGCATAGTGAAGAACTAAACAATCTCAGACAACAATTTATAAACAACGAACAGCCAGATGCCTGCAACAGGTGTTGGTTTGAAGAAGAGGCTGGCAAAAGCAGTTTAAGACAACGTTTATTACAGTATCAACCTAATGCATATCAAGATTTAATTATCACTGGTAGGTGGTACGATGGTCCTTTATCTATTACATTCAAGTCCAGTAATGTTTGTAACCTAGCATGTAGAAGTTGCGGTGCTCATGACAGTAATCAGTTTGATAAAGAAGGTGCTACATATCTAAAAGAATACAACAATAGAGGACAATACATAGCAAATCACAAACCAGAGCATGTCAATATGATAGACTATATAACTATTTGCGACAATTTACGACATTTAGAATTCTTTGGTGGTGAACCTTTATTAAACATTACACAATTTGAACTACTAGAACATTTAGTTGAATCAGGCAGAAGTAAAGATATAACATTGTATTACAACACCAACGCAACTAACACACCCACAGAACGTTTACAACGAGCATGGAAAGAATTTAAAAGTATAGAAATAAGTTGTAGCATTGATGGTATCAAAGATAAATTTGAATATTTAAGATATCCAGGTAAGTGGAGTACACTAGAATCAACTTTAGATAATTTACAAAATATGAACTTAGGTATTCCTACAAGGATAGTAGGCAACATGACTACAAGTATTACTAATGTATGCGACACAACAGAAATTTATGAATGGCAAAAAGAAAGGTTTGGTGAGTATCCGTACAACTCCATGGTTGACATGCCATCTTATATGAGCATAAAGAATATACCAGATGAATACAAAAATCAAATCAGTTCACATCTAAGTATGTCTGAGGTCAGAGATTACTTGAATATAGATATACAATATCCAAATGCATTCAGAGAATGGATTAAATGGATGAAAAGAATGGACAAGTATAGGGAACAAAACTTTATAACCACATTCCCTAAACTATATAATATAATCAAAAAAGATTGGGATTCAGTTATTGACTTAGCAGATCCTAGACCAGACTTTGATATATTTGGTGCCATGTCTGCCGTTAAAGACAACCTCCCACAATAACTAACAAATAAATACAAGCATGGATGATAGATTACTTCGTGCGGCTCAGCATATTGACAAAGAATACTTTGAACAATTTAATGTAAGTTACCCAGAAATGGCACTTAAATTTAATAAGGCTATTACTAGAGGTGGCGATCCTGATAATTACAAAGACGAAGACTTGTTAGAAACTACACTACAGATGCGTAGAGAACAAAAAAACGAGTATACAGTACAAGCAGAAAAGTTACCAACCGAAGTTCCTTATTTAAGTTTAGATGTTGCAAATGAGCAAATAGAAGATTTAAAAATGTCACTAAGTAGCCCAGCATTTACTAAAGACTTTGATGAGAATATACTTGATCCTATAACCAAACGTTTGTATAAACGTGTACAAGAACAAACATACAAGTATAAAGAATTACTTAACGTCGATAAACAAGGCTGGTATGATCAATTTCCTAAATTTACATACAGATTAAACAAACAAGGAAGTCGTAATAATTTTGATTTTGAAGATCTAACAGAAAATGAATTCATACCTGTGTTTGGCGATAGCAATACTGTTGGTATGGGTTTGCCCGTTAGTGAACTTTGGCACAGTAAATTAAATGAAGAATTGCCAATCTACAATGCTGGTGCTATATGTGGAAATTTAATGGATGCATATATGCTATTAGTGTCTATGTATAAAACTAAAAAGTTTAAAAAAACATATATTTGCATTCCGCATTCAGATAGATTCTCAGCAGTTTCGGATAACGGCATCATCGAAGGCTTAACTCCAGCAAAACATTGGTTTCTAAAGCAGTTTGAACATTCAGACATTGTTTTAAATAACAATACAAGACAGATGTATAGATGGGTAGCATTACAAGGCATTATAAATTTTTGTTTATTAAACAACATTGAAGTACGTTTATTTGATAAAAATACTTTTGCTACTGTTACTTGGTGTACAGAAAATGAATTATATGTTCCTAACTGGATGTTTGTATTTAAAAATATGATCAAAGGCGTTAAATTAGTAAATGAATGCAATGCTGATATAACACAATGGCCTAAACATGTTGCTAGAGACCATCAACACTTTGGTACATTATGGCACGATAAAATAGCAGAATATATGTTGACAACTAAAGCAATATAGTATATAATATACATTGAGGACAAATACATGTTAGTAGAAAAGTTTGAATACCCAACACTAAAAAGGGTTACAGCCAAAAATGGTCAAAGACAATATACTGGTGATGATGATCAACCAGTGCCAAGTGTAACCACTGTATTAGGTGATACCGGTGATAAAACAGCACTAATGAATTGGCGTAAACGTGTAGGCGATGCTGAAGCAAACCGTATAAGCAGAGAAGCCGCAGGCCTAGGTACTAAAGTACACAATGCATTAGAAAAATATGTGCTACAAGAAGAGTATGAAATTTCAGGTAGTAACCATATCAGTATAATGGCTAAATCAATGTTAGAAGAAATGATAGCAAAAGGTTTAAGCCAAGTAGATGAAGTATGGGGTGTTGAAGTAGCCTTAATTGCAAAAGGCTTATACGCAGGTACAAGCGATGCAGTGGGTATGTTTAACGGTGTTGAAAGTATTATTGACTTCAAGACTGCTAAAAAGATCAAGAAGCGTGAGTGGATTGAAGATTACTTTATGCAAGGTTGTGCATACGCATTAGCACACAATGAAATGTTTGGCACAAAAATTAAACAAGTTGCTATCTTAATGGTAGACAGAGAAGGCAAGTATGCAGACTTTGTTATCGAAGGTGACGAGTTTGAAGAATATTGTGGGAAATGGGCAGACCGTCTAGCTCAGTACTACAATAAGATATGATTTCAAAAGAAATACATTTAAAATATAAACTATCTCAACATGTATCGGAATACGATTTTAACATTGTTGATGTAGAATTGCCTGAAATAGAATTAGGTGAATTTTTAGTTAAAAATTTATATTGTAGCACTGATCCTTTTATGCGATCAAATATGTCGTTTGAAGGTGGGTTCTTTAGAATGGAGCCTAATGCTCCTCTGTATGGAGAGTCTATTGGCATAGTTGAAGAAAGTAAATGCAGTGATTATCCAGTAGGAACTTATGTATGGCATAATAAAGGCTGGAGAGAATATGGTATATGTAAAGATACTACAGCAATACTTAAAGTTCAACCAGACTTAGATAGTTTAGATGAATCACTTATACGTTTTGCAACAGCATTTAGTCTAGTTGGTAGGACATCATACTACAGTATGACTAATGTATGTAATATTCAACAAGGAGATGTGTTAGGAATAGATGGAGCAACTGGAGGTGTAGGACATCTAGCAGTACAGATAGCAATATCTAAAGGTGCAAAAGTTTATGGTATTACTAGTACTGATGAAAAAGTATCAAAAATAAACGAACTTGGTGGTATTGGTATTAAAGTTTTACCTAATTGGCCACTGCAAAAAAAATTAAAAGCATACAATGATATAGGTGAAAAATTTGATTATTACCATGCTAATGTTGGTAATGATTATACATTAGCAGGATTACAAAATCTAGCATACGGCGGAACTCTTGTATTATGTGGAGCAATGAAACATTACAATGATGCTACTCATGGTCCTGGTCCAAATCTAGGTGCGGTGATCTACAATGATGCAACAATACGTGGTTGTAATTTTTCAGCAAAAAACACTACCTTTGGTAATGAATGGAATCAAGAACTACAAAGTTTCTTTAATAAAACCAAAATTAAATGTTTAAGTACACTAACACATGGTTTAGAAAGTATGCCGGCACAATTTGTAGGCCATTTTAACGGATTTAAAGACAGTATTGGCAAAAGGCTATGTAAGATATAATCCCTAATTTGCTTAAAGTGATAAATACTATTTAAATAGTATTTGGAGATTACATAGTGTCACACCAAGACGATGCAAATTTAAAAGTTATAATAAGTAGAATCCAGCAAAGGCGAGGTCTTAAGCAAGATCTTCCTCAGCCTCTACGACCTGGAGAAATTGGTTTTGCTACAGACAGCAGACAAATTTATATTGGTGCTGATACAAGCGATCCTGTAAGTAATAATTATAATAAAACAGTAGTATTTGAGACAACACAAAATGCTCAAGACTCTACAATAGCATTGGCTAACAGTCAAATACTAAAATTTGAAGTTCCTCATATTAGATTTCCCAAAGGTTCTAACACTTTTGATGGTGTAAGCAAGTCAGCAAGTTGGAGAGCAAATACAAGTTCTACATATACTATTTCAACTGGTGCATCAACAACTAGAGAAACATTTGGTAATGAAATAACTGGAAACACAAGTTCTATTATAAATCAAAATATCTCCAATCAAAGATTTCAAGCCAATGATATTAAAGTTATCATTGATGGTGTTGCTCAAACAGGTGACAACGATGGAACAAATGCAAACGTAAATGCCGCATTTGATTACAACTTTGTAAGTGGCAATGTATTAAGTGATGACCATACATTGTATATGAGAACAGCACCAACTAACAGTCAAGATGTAAGTATTACATATTATGGTAATACTCAAGTAATACATTTGCTAACAGCAAGTGGTATTGTTACTAACGGTTCAAGTACACAAGGTTTTTATACAGCAAAAGGTATTGAAGATTGGCAACAATTAAATCATGAATACATTTTAGTAAATGATGAAACAGGTACTGGGTGGTTAGGTTTAGAGACTAAACATTTAGATGTTGTCGCTGGACTAGGTAGTGGTTCAGTAAGTAATGTAAGTTTAATTACAGCAGGTGGTGTAATTGGTGTAAAGAATCCTTTGGACCAAGCATTGTTTGGTGGTAGTCCAACTTATAATGCATCTACATATACAGGCACAGTTGCAACTGCTACTGCAAATACTACAGCAATTACATTTAATACAGGCTCAACTGTATTAGATTTAAACGGTACAAAAACAACAGGTACTAATTCTTTTATATGGGTAGAAGGCACTAGTCCAAGTAGTAATACAGCAATTGGTTGGTTAAATCAAAAATTACTACCTATTTCAAGTGCAAACGCAAGTACAACATTTACAGTAGATGTTCCTGCTAATGCTTTTGTTTCAGGTCAAACTGTAAACAATGTAACTATTAGTGGTAGTGATTTAGTAGTAGATATTACTGGACTAAGTGGTTCAGTTTCAAATGGTGACAAAGTTAAATTTAATGGTAATGCAGAAATTGGTTCAAGTGAATATATAGTAGATAACGCAAGTAGTACATCATTTACTGTACCAGATCCAGGTTTAAGTGCCAACATAACAACAGGTCTTACATTTATCAATTTTAAAACCAATACCGGTGAAGTACAATTATACAGTCAAAATCATGGATTTGCAAATGGCGACAGTATTACAGTTAGTGGTTCAGATGACACAGCGGAAATAAACGATGCGGCTTTTACAGTCTCAGATAGTCAAACAAATACGTTTGTTATTACACCAACAAGTGCTGTAGGACCTAATACTGCAATAAATGGTACTAGTGTTGCTGGTAGTGTATCACCAGAACTTCCTGCAAGTATTGTATCAGGTGATAATATGGTTATCTCTCCAGGTAGATATATTAGTTTAAGTGGAGAAACAACACTTAATGGTGCTATACAAAAAGTAAATACTGACGGCGACTGGATTAAGATGAGTCTAATTCCTGACAGTACTGATAAAACTTATGTAAGAAGTTCCGATCAAAAAGAATACTTATTATTTAATGATCCAGCAGATGGAATCAGCACATGGGCTAACGTAGGTATAGATTTAAGTACATCAACAAATAATAGATATTTAAAACAAAATACAACTGTTAAAGCAAAACTTGAAGAATGGTTAGAAGGTTTATTTGCAGACCAAGGTGACAGACATAATATTTTAAGTAATGTTTATGTAAACTCTCCATTTGTTAGTTCAACATTTGGTACTTACAACCTAGACGTAAATAGTACAACAGGCGAAATTGATTTTGATGGTCATGAAGAATCCGGCAACTTCTCTGAAATAGTAAATAAATTATATTTTGATAAAACAGATTCTAATATTAAAGGACTTGCAACAATCAAAACAAACATTGAGTTATTGACTACAGAAGCTCAAGAGGCTCGTTCAAGTACAATTGAATACAGTGAACCAAATGAATTGTTGTTAGATACTTCTTCACCAAATACAGAAATTGTTGTATCTTCATTAGGAACAGATTCAAGTATTATAGATACTATGATGTTTGACTATGTTCTAGATGCAAGAATGCCAGGTGGTGATTTTTACAACAAAGTAGGTACATTACAATATGTTGCCAACCCATTAGCAGATGGTGGAAATGGTTCAGTTGTTATAAATGATATTGGTACTGAATTTGCAGACACTGGTGTAGATATAAATGACGGTGTTAAGTTCACTGGTGCTATATCAAGTGGTACAGTATCAATTAGTTCTAATATATCATTATCCCCAACTCCTAGTAATGTTACAATGAAATATATTACTAGAAGATGGAAATCCTACTAAGACAGGATCTTAAATGTTTGAAAAACACACTACAGTTGCGACTAGATTAGAACAATACAGAGAGTTACGAACAAGCAAACTTTCAAAATCCAAAATACTCGAGCACTTCGGAGAAATAAAACCACGTTCTAGATATATAGATTATTGGACTCCTAAGTCTTGGCCAAAGCCGTTTGAAATACTAGAGCATGGCTATTTTTGTAGTACGGGCATATCTATATTATTGTACCAATTACTCGGACATTTAGATTACCTAAATCCACATGAAACAGAATGGAAAGTGATAAGTAATAACATGAATGGATTTGATGGTGCAGTCTTTATACATGATAAGAACATGTACAATCTAGATACCTCAAAACCAGTTCCAATGGACATAGCAGGTGACTACTATGTTGAATTGACCACTTTAAAAAATTTATATATACCGATAATTTAATTATTGACATTGTAATACGATAGTGTTATAATGTGGAACACACTTTGGATAAAAACACATGCAAGTAGAAAAAAGAGACGGCAAACTAGAAGACATAAACATAGACAAGTTGCATAAGGTAGTTGCGTATGCATGTGAAGGTATCACTGGTGTAAGTGCAAGTGAAGTAGAAATCAATTCTCAAATACAATTCTTTGAGTCAATTAAAACAGAAGACATCCAAGAGACTCTTATCAAGAGTGCCGCTGATCTTATTTCAGAAGAAGCACCTAACTATCAATATGTTGCCGGTAGACTGATCAGTTATCATTTGCGTAAGCAAGTATATAATACATTTGAGCCTCCGTGTTTGTGTGACATTATTCAAGAAAACGTTGATGCCGGAATGTATGATGCAGAATTTTTAGAACTATATACAAAAGAAGAAATCAACGAATTACAATGTTTTATAGATCATAACAGAGACGAGTATCTCACTTATGCGGCTATGGAACAATTCCGTGGTAAGTACCTAGTGCAAAATAGAGCAACAGGTCAAATATATGAAACACCACAAGTTGCCTATATGATGATTGCGGCAACATTATTTGCAAAATATCCTGCTGATACAAGAATGAAATATATTAAAGGATACTATGATGCAATTAGTATGTTTAAAATTAGTTTACCTACACCAGTCATGGCAGGTGTTAGAACACCGCAAAGACAATTTAGTAGTTGCGTACTAATTGAAACAGATGACAGTTTAGATAGTATCAATGCTACAGCAAGTAGTATTGTAAAATACGTTAGCCAAAAGGCAGGTATCGGCATTGGCGCCGGAAGTATAAGAGCAGTAGGCTCGCCTATTAGGAGTGGAGACGCAACTCACACAGGAGTTATCCCCTTCTATAAACTATTCCAATCAGCAGTTAAGTCATGCTCACAAGGTGGAGTACGTGGTGGTGCGGCAACACTATACTATCCTATTTGGCATTTAGAAGTAGAAGATTTATTAGTATTAAAGAATAACAAAGGCACAGAAGACAACAGAGTACGTCATATGGATTATGGTGTACAATTTAATAAACTGATGTATGAAAGACTCATCAGTGGTGAAAACATCACATTGTTCTCGCCACATGATGTGCCAGGACTATATGATTCCTTTTTTGCAGATCAGGATAAGTTCAAAGAGTTATATGAAGCGGCTGAACGTAAAACAAGTATTAGGAAAAAGACTATTCCTGCTATTGATTTATTTTCGTCGTTTGTACAAGAAAGAAAAGACACAGGTAGAATATATCTTATGAATGTAGACCATGCTAATACACATGGTTCATTTATAGAAGACGTAGCACCAATTAAACAAAGTAATTTATGTTGTGAAATTGATCTACCTACTAAACCTTTAAGTAATACCGATGACCGAGAAGGTGAGATATCTCTATGTACTTTGAGTGCAATAAATTGGGGTGTCATAAAGAAACCAGAAGACTTTGAAAAAATTTGTGATCTGGCTGTAAGAGCATTGGATGAACTTTTGGATTACCAAAGTTATCCTGTATTAGCCGCCGAACTTAGTACTGAAAAGAGACGCCCTCTCGGTGTCGGCATTATCAACTTTGCATATTGGTTAGCAAAAAATGATACTAATTATCAGGAGCCTAACTTAGAATTGATTGATGAATGGGCAGAAGCATGGAGTTATTACTTGATCAAAGCAAGTTCAAACTTGGCTATCGAGAAAGGCAATATACCGGGTGCAATAGAAACTAAATACGGACACGGTATTACACCTAACCAAACATATAAGAAAGATGTTGATGAATTGGTTAAACACAAAGAACGTATGGATTGGAAGGGATTGCGTAAGCAGTTAAAAGAAACTGGTATTCGTAATTCAACATTGATGGCACTTATGCCTGCTGAAACATCAGCACAGATTAGTAACAGCACAAACGGTATAGAACCACCACGTAGTTATGTAAGTATTAAGCAAAGCAAACATGGTGTGTTAAAACAAGTAGTTCCTGGATACCCAAGACTTAAAAACAAGTATGATTTACTGTGGGACCAAAAGTCACCAGAAGGATACTTAAAGATTATGGCTGTATTACAAAAATATATTGATCAAGGTATTAGTGTAAATACATCATATAATCCAGAACACTTTGAAGATGAGAAAGTTCCAGTAAGTGTACTAATTAAAGACATCTTAACTTTTTACAAATATGGTGGAAAGCAGATGTATTATAATAACACGTTTGATGGTCAAGGTGAAATAGACATAAATAAAGACACTACAGAAACAGTAGAAGTAAACATGGTGTCATCTTTAGATGATGACGATTGCGAGAGTTGTAAAATATAATGACAGTTTTTAACCCTAACAGAAAAACAAAACACACAGAATCTAAAATGTTTTTAGATAAAAGTGGTTCAGTGGATATTCAAAGATTTGATACACTTAAATATAAACAGTTTGATAAACTAACTGATAAGCAGTTAGGATTCTTTTGGAGACCAGAAGAAGTAGATATTTTACGTGATGCAACTGACTTTAAAAATCTTTCCGATCATGAACAGCATATCTTTACAAGCAATTTAAAAAGACAAATATTACTAGATAGTGTACAAGGACGTTCACCTAATCTTGCTTTCTTGCCTATAGTAACTCTACCTGAGTTAGAAACTTGGATTGAAACTTGGGCATTCAGTGAAACAATTCACAGCAGAAGTTATACACATATTATCAGAAACGTATATGCAGATCCTAGTAAAATATTTGATGAAATGCTTGACGTTAAAGAGATTGTAGATTGTGCTGATAGTATTACTGCTAATTACGATAAACTCATCGAATACAACCTGTTAAGACAACAAGCAAGTAAAAAGTACGATGAATACGAACACAAAAAGGCTTTATGGTTAGCACTAATGAGTGTAAACATCTTAGAAGGTGTACGTTTTTATGTATCCTTTGCATGTAGTTGGGCATTTGCAGAACTTAAAAAGATGGAAGGTAATGCTAAAATTATCAAACTTATTGCTAGAGATGAAAACGTTCACTTAGCAAGTACACAACAAATGCTAAAGATTTTACCACAAGACGATAAGGACTTTGCAAAAATAGAAAAAGAAACATACGAGCAATGTACACAAATGTTTGTTGATGCTGTAGAGCAAGAAAAACAATGGGCAGACTATTTGTTCAAAGACGGAAGTATTATTGGACTCAACGCAGAACTACTAAAGCAGTATGTAGAGTTTATTGCTGGTAAAAGAATGCATGCCGTTAGACAAGAAAAGATTTATAATACTGGTACCAACCCTTTACCATGGACACAATCATGGATAGCAGGTGGTAGTGTACAAGTAGCACCACAAGAAACTGAAATCAGCAGTTATGTAATTGGTGGTACTAAACAAGATGTAGAACAAGATACATTTAAAGGATTTAGTTTATAATGCCAGGTGTAACAAAAGTATCAGCCAATCAAGCCAAGGGTGCTATATTAGGACCTGGTGCTTCTACAGTTTTTACTGAAGGACAACGCACTACTTTACTTGGTGATAGAGTTGCTCCTCATGGCAAGCCACCACATACATCACCAACAATGGTAGAATCTAGCAAAACAGTATTTGCTCAAGGTAAACCAGTTGTAAGATCAGGTGATTCCGCAACTTGTGGACATGCCGCTAACGGTTCTAGTACCGTATTTGCTGGCTAAATTAGCCTACGCAATAATAAATATTCTACATGCTTATTATACAATTTGTTGATCCTATAAACATATCTACGTTTCCTGTCGATATAATACAATCTTTTAAACATGACACATATCTAATAGATTGCCAAATCAACGAATATGAGACTATAAATTACATTACAGCAAACTACCCTGTTTTAAACATGCAAAACAACGAAGATGTTGCTTATTTCGGTGGTTTAAACGCACATACACCGTCTTACACGCATGTTTTATTAGAAGATACACTTGCGCCACTCATTGAAAAATTAGACCTGTTAGAGACGCAAATACCACAAATATTGTGTTTTGACTGGCAAATAGACCGTAATTATATACTAGATTATCGTATAAAACAACTGATTAAAGCAGGTAATATAGTAGTTTGTTCCGGTGGAAACGAGGATTTGCCACTACTAGATCTTAGTCCTGTAGCAGTTGATGGAGTATTTAGAGTAGGTGGAGATTTGCATAATGGACACTATGCTAATTGGATTGATGTTTATGATTTTATTGTACCTGATGTACCAAACAGCAATGAAGCAGTACACATTGTTTGTGAAAAATTAGTTACTAAAGAATTACAATTAGAATATGATTTAGATTTTTATAGTGAGAGCAATGTAAAAAGTGCTCCATGGCCAAGACGTTTAGTAAAGACTCCAGAAAAATTAAACAAAGTTTATGAATTTTTGCCAGTATCAAATTTGAGATATTTTGCTGGTGAACATTTATTGCCAGTTAGGCCAGGTGACACAGTAGAAGTTAAATATGGTTCTTGTGAATTGGAAGATTTTGTAAATGCAGAAAGCATTACAGTAGATAAAGACCTACCACGTGGTATTACCTTTAACACTGATAGTGGTTGGATGTATGGCACATTTAAATTTAAGAAAGATTTGTTTCACAGATTTGTAGTTAGATTTAATGATCAAAAATTTGAATACCATATTATAAGTTGCGATGCAGATAACAAACTAACATACGAAGATGTAAAACAAAAGTATTACAATCAACCATACGATGCACCACCATTTACAATTAGAGAATATTGGGTACCAATGGCAAGACCTGTAAAACTTTTAGAACCAGGTGATCCGTTTATTAGAACTTATAATTTAAATGACTATCATTTGTACAGAGGTGTAAAATGAGAGGAGTAACGTTTAGCGAATTTGGAGGAGGCAAGCCAGTTGATATGTTTGTACACGCACCAAAAACTATTCCTGGTACTCCTATGCAAGAAGCAATAAGAACTGCAAAATCAATTAGAGAAAAGTACACTAAAGATTTATATGTATGGTGTGATTATAGTGTGCAACACATGTATTCTCAAATAGCCATGCAGGCATTTAAAATGGCAGGCATAGAATTTAAAGCGGCTATACCTTTACTTAGTAATGATTTAAGTAAAAGAGAAAACGATTGTACTATTGCATATTGTGAGAAACATAATATAACATATGAATTATTTTATATAGATGTGCCTGAATTATTTAATGGACCAGACCTTGAATACTATGGTGAAAAGTTTCCTACAACACAACCACAAATGACTATTGCTGGTAAGTTTTTTGATATGTTACCAGATTGCTGTATTGTGTATCCTGGTTTTATGATGCACGTGAGTACAAGTGATTGGACTAGAAGTAAAAATAATGGCTTTATGCCTTTTGTACCTCATGAAACACAAGAACATGCCGCAACAGTATTTGGTAAAGAGTATACTAATTTCCAAGAACATTACGTAGATATGTACAGCAGTTGGATGTTTACACAAAGTTATGGAGAAGTATTAAAATCAGCAACGCAAGAATTTGTAGATAATGCCCCACATAGATATTATCAATATGAAATGCGTACTATAAAACAAGCAGGGTTTGATATAAAACCCACAACACAAAAACTAATTGGCATTGAAATGCTCAAAAGTTTTTTCGGTCATGATAAATACGATATAGCATTCAGACAAAGATTAGCACCATTTTCTCCTTTGACTCTGAAGTATGCGAGTCTACAGTACACAGTTAAAGTAGACACTAAACTTAAAGAGATGTTAGAACATTATCATGAAGAGACTTTTGAATTCATTGACAAACTTTTTTAAAAACAAAGCAAAAGCCAATTTCTGGCTATACACATTACCAGTACATTTCTTAGGCCTAGTAGGATTAGGTGCCATGGCTTATTTTGGAGACTGGAATTATCTACTACATACGTTCGTCTTTTATTTCCTTTTTGGCTGTATTGGAATGGCTGTTGGCTTACATAGATACTGGGGTCATGCCGCATTTGAAATGCCTAAATGGAAAGAACGTTTTGTAACACTTATGGGTGTATTCAATGGCTATGGAAGTATTTTTCCATGGGTTATGGTACACGAAAAAGGACATCATGTCCACAGCGATACTGAGGAAGATCCACATACACCAAACAAAGGAATGTGGTATGCTTTTTTAACATGGCACAAAGAACAAAAATATTTTGATCAACACGTTAGTAGAAGAGTGTTAGTAAACTATGTGAGAAGAGGTTTTGTAAACGATAAGTTTTATCAAATACTAAACGATTATCATATGGCAATAAACTATGGTACACTTATACTGATAGCACTACTGTTCGGTTGGAAAGTAGCACTATACGGTTTTTGGATGGGCATATGGTTTACACTTTTAAATACTAGTACTGTAACAGCATTCAGTCACAAGAAATGGTTTGGTTACAGAAATTTTGAAACAAAAGACAATAGTGTAAACAATAGAGTTGGAGCAATACTAACTTTTGGTGAAATGTTACATAACAATCATCATAGGTATTGGAAAGCAACAAACAATAGTCAACACTGGAGTGAAATAGATATAAGTGGTTTAGTAATTGAACGACTGAGAAAAAGATGATATTTTACTTACTGTTTATACCCATTACAATACTAAGTTTTATCTGGAGCCTTATCTATGGCTCTACAGAACTTTGGTTAGCAACATTATTCTTTACAACATTATATAGTGGGTATGGAATTGTAGTTGGATACCATAGATTACATAGTCATAAAAGTTTTAAAACTTGGGAACCTATGAGAAAGTTTTTATTATATTTAGGTTGTCAAGGAGCACAAGGCTCGCCAGTAACATGGAGCCTAATACACAACAGAAGTCATCACGCACATACAGATACAGATAAAGATGTGCATACTCCTACAAAAGGATTATGGTATGCATTTGCAGGATGGATTTTTCATAAAGAAAATCATAGATTTGCACAACAAGAAATTTTTAAAGTAAAAAAGATTTTAGATCCTTATTCAATTTGGTGTCATAGAAATTATTACTTTTTAGTAATTTTAAATTTAGTAATTATAGGTTTAATAACTATATGGTGGCATGACGGAAGATATTTACTTGCAAGTTTAAATGCAAGTTATTTAAGTTTAGTTATTAGTGGAATAGTAAACGTATTTGGACATACACCTATTAAAGGTTTGACGTATGCAACTACTCCAATGAAAAATAACAGTACAAACAATCCTTGGTTAGCATTATTTACATGGGGTGAAAGTTTACATAACAATCATCATGCTAAACCTAGAAGACTAAACTTTAATACTAAATGGTACGAATTGGATGTAGGAAGATGGTTGATCTCAACAGTAAAAAAATCTTAAGAACATTTTTTGATGGTAAAATAGGTTGTATAAAATACGACAATGACTGGTTGCCTCAATTAGAAGAATTTTGTAGTGTTGCAAAAGATTTAGGATATGTCAACAACGCATCTCCAGAAGCAATGAAAGTCGATGAAATACAATATCATTGTATGATACATATTCCAACTAAAAAAATATATGCAGTTGCCGGTGTACAGTATATGCCTGAGTACAAAGAAGGTTACTATAGAATTTGGACTAGACTTAGTAGAATACCAAATCCTGATATACCAATGACAACAACAAGAAGATATGGTAGAGGTGAAATGCCAGAGTTTGATGGCTTACTATATTTTAATTGTGAGTGGGCAACACAACAGCCTAACTTTAAAGCAACCTTTGGAACAACATTAGCCAATAAAGCATACGCAGATAATTATGTTAAAACAGCAAATACTATTACAGATTATGTTGCAAAAAATTGGTGGAAACGTAAAGGTATAGCAGAACCAGAAGGCATTACAGAATTTTATGCAGTACCACAAGTAGTGTGGCGTATGCACTTTGACAAATTTAAGGACTTAGCAAAATGAAAAATATGAAACGAGTACTATTCTCTGTAGAGAGTACTAGAAATATTTATTGGGACAATACTCCAATAACAGTAGGATGCCAATTGGTAATACCTAATAAATTTGAGGGCGATCAACCTTTGTGTATTGTAAGTCATGGTTCAGGTGGATTAGGTAGCGATACAGATTTATTTGTAAATAGTTTAGCGGCACAAGGTATAGCAACATTATGTGTTGATAGTTTTACTGGTAGAAGTATGGAAGCCATTGGCTGGAATGACTTTAGTGGATATGTAAGTCCTAGAATGAGAGCATTAGAAACAGTCCAAGCATACAAATATTTAAAAGATAATCAAGAACTAATGTTTGCTGGTTTAGATCTAGACAGAGTAGCATGTGTTGGTTTTAGTTGGGGAGCAGATTCAATGGCAAATGTTTTTGCACATCACAAAGATGATATTCCAAAAGAAACATTCTTTGCATTATGTTATGGTAATTTGTGGCCTTTCGAGGAAGAATTTTATAACGCAAAAGATTTTGATGTAACTGTATATCACGGCACAGAAGATAATTGGACTAGTCCGGAAAGAGGCAAACAATTTTGTGATGAGACAAACAGTAAATTTGTAGAATTCTTTGATGTTGTACACGGATTTTGTAAACCAGGATACGACAAACAAGAAGTTGCAAATGATGTAATAGTAAATTATCACGCAGAATTTCCAGTACCAACTAGATTAAGAGATGTGTTTGGTTGGATTCAAAAAGGTAAAGTTTGGAAAGATACTGATTGGCTCCGGGTAGATGCAAAATTGGCTTACGACCAAATGGCAACAGAACGTGTGCTAGATGATATCATAGGAAAATTAAAAAATGCATAGAATGGTATTTGCAGGTTGTAGTTTTACCCACAGTGGAGATAGTTGGGCATATCAACCACAACCAAAAAATAAACCACATGTTGAAGAGATTGATCATCCTAGTGAACCTTGGGGAGATTATTTATTAAGAGAGCAAAGTAAATTGGTAGAAAAAATATATGGTATTAAAAATGCTTTTGATCCAGAAACGTTTTGGGCAAACTCTCATAGACTTCCAGAAGAGCAGTATGAAATAAATATATTCGGAAGAGGCTCTAACAGCAATACTGACACAGCAAGATGTATTATGCACTTTATAGAAAACTATGAACATGATATAGACACAGTTGTAATGCAAATTAGTGGTTTTGCTAGAAGAGAATTATATACTGCTAGTGCAGACGCAATTGAACATGCTAATACTTTTTCTGGTTATATTTTTAATACTACAAATTATGATGATGCAACCTTTATAAAACACCATGGGTGCATAGATCTTAATGAAATTAAAAATGAAGAAACTAAAGATGCTCTTAGAACGGCATCAGCAAGATTTTATGCAGTTGCTGAGCAAGAAGAATACCACATAAGAGCAATAGAACAATTACAAAGTTTAACTAATTTTTGTAAAGTACATAATATTAAATTAGCATACTTTCATGGTTGGGATAATATACCCGAAAACACAACTCAATATTTTAATAAAAAATACTACAAGTATGTACAACCGTACTTGTTATCACAAGATAGCATAATAAGTTATGCACAAAAACATTTAGAAGAAAAATTTGTGTATGACATTATGACTCATAATGATGAACATGGTGGACATCCATGTCCATTAGCACATCAATTATTTTGGAACAATATTGTTTATCCTTTTGTAAAATAGAATAAATATACTGTATGAGCAGACTCATTTCAGTAAAAGGTCCACATACAACAGACCCAGATAGAGCAGTACACATACAATGGAGCATGGGTAATACATGTAACTATGAATGTGAATACTGTCCTACAACTCTACATAATGGTTCTAAGCCTTGGTTATCTACGGAATTGTATTTAGAAACTATACATAAAATATGTAAATATTATCGAGACAAAGGTAGACATTTACATTTTGAACTTATAGGTGGAGAGGTAACAACAATACCAGGGTTTGAGATTATACTTAAAACTATTGCGGAATACGGTGCTAGTGCTGTAGTTTACACTAATGGTAGTAGAACTGTACGTTGGTGGGAAGAGGCAAGAGAATACCTACAAGGTGTAGTGATAACATATCATCCACTTACAATGGACGAAGAGCATTTATTTGAAGTTGTTAAAACATTAAAAGGCTATTGTACTATAGATTTAAACATTGCAGGTATAGGTGGTCAAGTTATAGAACTAGGTGAAGTAGTAGATAGATTAAGAGAATTATTCAAAGACAATGCACAACAAAGTATATATGATGTAAACATTACAGTTAAAACAATGTATCAAAAGTACTTAGGTAACAACAACGAACAACAAGCACCATATTATTCTTACACTGATGAAGAATTAGAAATATTACAACGTCCAGGCGTAATACCCAGACCTCCGGAGCCACAACCGGAACAATCAAATGAACCAGATGAGACTGGGCATGAACGTTTTTGGGCAACAGAATTTTTATATGAAGATGGTAGTGTAAAGTATGTACAAAGTCATCAAATTATAAACGAAGGATTGAACTCTTTTAAAGGTATGAAATGCGAATTAGGTTATGATGGAATCAATATTGATATGAATGGAGAAATAATTAGTAGTTGGTGTGGTGCAAAAAGTTTTGGAAATATCACACAATTAGATTCTTGGCAGTTGCCAGACACTGAAACTGTTTGTCCTCATGAGTTTTGTAATAACCTAAATGACATCAGTATAACCAAAACATTGTAAAAATACCACATATTTAATTACTTTCAAAATAATTGTATAAATATCCCTTATAAGTAGATATAATATTTAGTTATAATATTCTCCCAAATATATTACTTCAGTTATATACTCTTATACTAAATGTTTACAATGATGTAGGCATAAACACTAGTACGACATGATTAGAAGTTTATTCACAATATGGTTAAGTATGTCTATTCAGACATCTGACAACCTATACGGTGCATTACGAAGTGTAAATCAGATTGTCGGCTGGGGCATTAGTAATGAGCGAAAAAAAATTAAATAGACTTAGAGATCACGTAGAAGTTGCGGCTCTTGGCTTAATATTTATTTTTAGTACTACTGCAATTACGGGGTAACAATGGGTTGGTTAGAGAAAGCAACATTAGATTTAAGTAATGCTCAATATGAACCTAACGTATCAAATATAGTCAAAGACTTTGTAATGGAGAACACTTGGAATACACCTTTTATAATTAAAACAGGTAATAACCAAGAAGTTAAACGCAAAGTACATGATGTTTTATATGATATGACATCTTATACGAAAGAAGATGAATGTGAATTTGAGGTAATAAATGTATAAAGTATTTTTAAAATACTGGATATTACCTTGGGCACCTATCCCTTACAAATAATATGAGTGAAACTAAAAATTACATAGAAGCAACACCAGAAGAAGTGCATGAATGGCAAAACGGTGGCGACTTTTTTATGACTGGCAATTTTGATGCCATGAAACTCTTTGTGGTTGTTCCAGCAGTTATTCAAGTAGTTGTATTTGGAATGATGTTAGCAGTCTTTTATTTTAACAGTTTTTTCTTTTAAAAGTGTTCAAGTCAATAGTTAAAGCACTTTTAGGAGTTGGAAAAAAACATGATAAACCATTTGAAATCACACCACGCAATGTACTTCTTTTTGCTATACTTCTTTGTTTCAGTTTTCTATCAATAGTACTATCCTTAATGGCTATCGCCAGTTTATTTTTAAAACCCTAACAAATAACTGATAAATAGAAGTATGAGCTTACCATACTATTTTGAAGTACCAGAACTTAAATTACCTTTTGACGTTTTACAGTATGTAGACGATGAAAAAGTAATGAAAGCAGACGACAGAGTAGACGATGGTAATCACAGTTATGTTGATAAATTAAAACGTCAAGAAGCAACCTCAATGGATGCTGGTTGGTATATGAGAGCATTTGGTAATACTGGAGGCACAGGACAAGGTGGCTACGGTGAAACACTTAGTGACGCAACTGGTATGTCAGAAGAACAACATCCAGATATGAGTAAGATTGTCAGAGAATGGGCAAATGACTTACTTAATATCAGAATGACAAGTTGTATGTTATTAAGAACATTACCAGGCAAAGACGGTTATTGGCATTGTGAAGGCCCACAGTTACGCAGTAGAAGATGTGCATTAAACTTTTTAGTTGAAGGCAATATAGGAAAAACTTCTGCACAATGGGGATATAATAAGAGTTGGGGTAACCTTCCGCCCGAACAAGTAGAACTTCAAGGATATGTAAAAAAAGAAGATGCAGATAATATAGAAGTACTCGACGAGTACGAATCACCTGAATTAAACACAGGATTTTTTTATAACACAATGTACTTACACAGAGGTACTAACTCAAATTCAGATGTACGAAGAAGTATATTAAGTATTTCAGTTGCGGAAAGTGTTGATATACAAGGAGTTTATAAACTATACCAAGCAGGAAAATTATTTAAATGAGTCCAAGAGATTTTTTACCCTACTATTTTGAAGTGCCAGAGATGCCACTCATACCTTTTGATGTAACAAAATACTTTACTACAGAATTGCAACGTGAAATAGCAATGCAAGATAACAAAAATCCAGAAGATTTAATGGATGGTGAATCAAGAAGCCAGAGTGCTAATTGGTATCAAAGTTATATTAAGGTAGAAGAAAATAGTCCTATGAACAAGAGGGACTTTAAAGAAGTCAATTTGTTCGAAGATGTAAATTTTGAATTATCAAAACTAATGAAAGAATGGTTACATGATACATTAAATTTAAAATTTACAAGTATACTTATGTTACGAACACCTGCAAATTGTAATAGCAGATGGCATTGTGAAGGCCCAGTATTTCATACCAGGCAATGTGCATTAAATTTTCCAGTATACGGTGATGCATCAGTTATGGAAGGTCAATGGGCAACGTTCCCAAGGTTTAAAGATGTAGATCCACGTGACAATGAAAAGCACGGATTTGTTACTAAAGATGATATGAAAGAAACAAACATACTTTGTCGTTGGGATAAACCAACAGTTCCTGCATTTTATAACACTATGATTTTCCACAGAGGTTATAACGAGTTAAGCAATAGGGATAGAGTTGTTTTGTCCTGTGCTGTGGAAGATTACTCCGATATAAATGTTTGTCACCGTAAATACAATAAAGGCAAATTATTCAAATAATTGATAAATAAGTGTATAACAGGCTTCAGCCGTATTAAAAATTGTAGGAGATAATGTGTCTAATAAAACACCTTATGAAATTAGACTGGAACTTATTCAAGAAGCTCGGCTGATACTTCAGGCTAAGGCAGGCAAACCTGACCATATGCCCTCGACCGAAGAAGTAATCACAGAGGCAGAAAAACTTAACAGTTTTATATCTAAAAAACCAGACCAAAAATAAATTAAATTGTTGACCTTATAGAGTAAATATAGTAAACTTAAATACTAAGAGTACTTTATAAGGCACAACAACATGGCAAGAAGCAAAAAGAAAACCACAAAAAACTCTACAAAAAAAGCACCAGCTCAGCAAAAGCAACAAGCAGTGAATGAAAATGTAGACGTGAACAAAAACGACGACGTTCTATACAATCTATTAGATTCCAAAATAGAAATTCCAGTACAAGTTTTAAGAGATAAGCATATTTTTATTGCTACACCTTGTTATGGTGGGCAAATTGGCGAACCATACTTTAGAAGTATGATGAGACTTGCTATTCTTTGTAATAAATTTGATATTCAATATACTGTAAGCACATTGGCAAACGAAAGTTTAGTTACAAGAGGTAGAAATACACTTGTAAGTTTCTTTATGGAACATCCTGAAGCAACACACTTATTCTTTATTGATGCAGATATTGAATTTGATCCAAACGATTTATTGAGAATGGTTGCTTACGATAAACCAGTTACAGTAGGTGCATATCCTAAAAAAGCAATCAATTGGGATAGCATTATAAATGCATCAAGAAGTAACGATCAAGAAACAGCACAAACAATTGAAGGGCATAGTTCAAACTATGTTGTAAACTTTGATTTCCTAAAAGATGAACAAGGCAAACCATTGCCACAAATTCAAATTAGAGATAACTTAATAAAGTTAAAAGATGCTGGTACAGGATTTATGTGTATTCAAAGAGAAGTTATTCAAAAAATGTTTGATGAACACCCAGAACTAAAATATGCTAATGACATCAATGTTGATCAAAAGTTTGAAAAGCACATGTATGCATTGTTCGACACAATGATTGATCCAGACAGCAGACGTTATTTGTCTGAGGATTATACATTCTGTAGACTATGGCAAAATATGGGCGGAGAGGTATACTTAGATCCGAGAACTGCTCTTAATCACGTAGGGCATTATACTTTCCGTGGTAACATTAGAAAACTAATAACAGGATAAAGATATGGGAACACAAGAAAATACAGAACAGTCTAATAGAAAAAGTTCCATTAGTATTATACTTCCTACAAGAGGTAGAATTAAAACTGGTACACTAGAAGCAAGTTTAAAAAGTCTTTTAGAACTAGCAGATGAACCACAAGGCATAGAAATTATGCTTGGTGTAGATGAAGATGACCAAGAAAGTTTAGATTGGGTAAATGATGAGGCCGCAAAATTTGTAGAACCATATGGTTGTGCCTGTAAAGCAAAGGTATTTCAGCCATTAGGTTATGAAAAACTTAATGTTTATGTAAACTTACTTGCACATAGTTCAAGTGGACAGTGGTTATTTTTATGGAACGATGATTGTTTAATGCAAACAAAAGGTTGGGACAGTAAAGTCAGAGAGTATGATGGACAGTTTAAATTGTTATCACCTCATGATAATCATGATCATCCTTTTGCTATTTTCCCACTTATTCCAGCAGATTGGTTTATACTATGTGATGCTTGGAGTTTAAATGCACAAAATGATACTTGGGTAAGTGTTATTGCTAAGATGTGTGGAGTATTTGAAAAGATCGATATTGAAGTGCTACACGATAGAGCAGACTTAACTGGTGGCAATGATGATGAAACTTTTGCAAATAGAAAGTACATGGAAGGCAATCCAGAAAATCCAGCAGACTTCAATCATCCTAATATGCAACAAGCAAGAATGCATCATGCAACTAAGATTGATTGGTTCTTAAAAAGAGTAGGTGAAGTACCTTCACCAAGTCCGTTTGAGCAATTCTTATCAGGTGAAGTAAATCCATTTGACTTTGCTGGTAAACATAATCCAAAAGGTGCAGGCCAATTTGACAGCATCAATAAAAAAGAAGAAGAGGATATTCCGTCTACTAAGGAACGACTACCTGACGATCATAAGTTGATATTGTAATGGGCAATATCTTCCCTAGGCAACCTAGATACGATTTTTTTGATATGATGCATGGCAGACCGGATTGGTCTAATGCTACCATATTAGATATAGGTGGTAACAGAGGAAACTTATTAGAAGACCTAATAGACTTACAACTAATTACACCACAACAATATACTTCTTTAGATGTTGATCAAGAAGGGTTAGACTTTGGTAAAATGAATAATCCAGATGCTAACTGGATCAAACACGAAGCATTTAATCACGCATACAATGTAGAAGGCACACACGAAACATCTTTTCCGTTTGAAGATGAAACATTCGATATTATTTGTGGGTACAGTATATACAGCCATACTACATTTAAACAAATGATATTTGATTTAATTGAATTACTTAGAGTATGCAAACCAAACGGTTCAATTGCATTTACAGTTATAGATACTCCTGGTGTAAAGTATTTTACTGATAAAAGAGCATATGATAATACAGGTAAGAAAACAGTTACCTTTGAAGAAATATCACAATTAAAAATCTCAGATTATATGTATCTAGTAGATCACGACTTATTAGTTGATGAAATGTACAGTGATACAAGTGTTGACTTTTTAGTTACCATTTATAATATTAAATGGTTGTCATCATACCTAAATAAACTAAATATAAAACATAAAATGAAGTTTCCTCCACAGCATCACGTTCAACGTACTGTGGTAATAAATAAAAATGAGGTGGACAACACAATAGAAAACTTGCAGAATTTTTATAATGACGCAGACTTTTTGGTTGACCTTATATAAACATGGTGTTATAATTAAGCATGAACAATAAAGATAAGTTATATGATGATCTAGATGGATACGACATTGAAAAACTATGTAATAAACTTGAACTAGGTAGACATGATCTTATCTTGTTAGCAACTAAAGTCGCTAGAGATGGAGACATGACTCCGTTTCAAGCACTTAAAAAATTGCATGAAGTTGACGATATAAGAGAGTATTTAATACAACTCAATTACAATAAACTTCAGCAAGAATAGTTTGCCCCGTTCGTCTAGTGGTTAGGACACCGGGTTTTCATCTCGGCAACAGGAGTTCGACTCTCCTACGGGGTGCCAGTTTTGTGCAACTTTTCCCGGGTGCCCGGGTGTTTACTGCACGTTAAACCTTAGAACATAATTCGCAAGTCTACTGATCATGACTTCAAAAACGATCCAGTGTTGATTATAGAGTATTTAGGCTCGGATAGCTCAGTTGGCCAGAGCAGGGGTTTTGTAAACCTCAGGTCGTCGGTTCGAATCCGACTCCGAGCTCCATCTCTAAAAAAGGTTGACATTTTCATAAAATTTGCTATAATATATGCATAACTTGAGATAAAGAGATTATGGGACAATACGACGCAGTAGTAGAAAGGCAACGACAGTTATTAGCCGCAGAAGAGTGGGCAAATGAAGTTAGAGCCATACATGTGCATTCATTAAGTTCTATGTGGTATGATGATAGACCACAAGATACACATAACGGAACATCAGTCACAGACAGAGAATTCAATTCGGGTCTTATTGAAAGGTTCAAAGATGGTAAAATAATTCATATCTTCGGTGAAAAACTTGTAGGTGATCAACTCTTACAGGCATTCGAACAACACGTTTAAAAGAAAAACAGTATAACTGCTCATAGCTCAATTGGATAGAGCAACGGCCTTCTAAGCCGTAGGTTGCAGGTTCGACTCCTGCTGGGCAGGCCAATTAGCCTTGGTGGTGGAATAGGTAGACACAACAGACTTAAAATCTGTCGACTGAAAGGTCGTGCCGGTTCGATTCCGGCTCAAGGCACCACATTCTGGTAAGGCTCTCCCAGGGTAAAAACAGAGAGCAGTTGCAGGGCCCTTAGCTCAGATGGTTAGAGCATCCGACTCATAATCGGCAGGTCGTAGGTTCAAATCCTACAGGGCCCACCAAATTCAAATGATAAATATAGGTATGAACAATTTAAAAACCGCAGTACTAATATTTGGAGCATTAGTATTAAGTAGACTTTTACCACTTCCTGCAAATAGCGAACCTCTACTAGGACTTGCTGTTTTAACACCCTTCTTAACAAAAAACAATTTTGCATTTTTATTGCCACTGGCAGTAATGTTTGTGTCTGATGCTATTATAGGATTTCATAATAGTATGATAGCAACATATACCGCTATAGCCTTAGCACCTTTTATCAGTGAGTTTTTTAAAGATCGTATGTATACATCTTTATTTACTAGTTGGTTTGTTTGGCATGTATTTGCAAACACTGGACAATGGTTCCCACCATTTAGTTTAGAAGCATTATTGTTTGATTTACGATTTTTAGCAAGTGGTTTAACTATAGTGGTTGCGTATGATATTGCTCAACGTTTAAATCAAGCAGAAATAATTAAAATAGATTTTAAAAAGAAACATGTCAAAAAAACCTGATATCACAATAGTTTCAGCAACACCAACTATTAGAGCATATGATCCTTTTGCTAATATGGCATCAACATCGGATATAAATGTATCTACAGATAATTGGAAATGCGAACTAGTAGAACCTAACAATCCATCATTGAGAAGGAGAGCAAACATTGATCCTTTTACTATAGACGTAGATTGGAATGCTAGAGAAATAGAAATGTGTAACCTAATGCATGACAAAATTGGTATTGGTTTAGCATGTCCTCAAATAGGTAACAGTTACAATTTGTTTGTAATGAAACATAGCATACTTGGTGACATTGGTTGTTTTAATCCTAAAATTTTAGAAGAAGCAGGCAGTGAAGATTTATATGAAGAAGGCTGTTTAAGTTTTCCTTTAATATATTTACAAATCACAAGACCTGAAAAAGTCAAAGTAGAATATACAAAAGCAGACGGTAAAACAGTTGTTCAAACATGGATGGATGGTATCGATGCTAGATGTTTCCAACATGAGTTTGAACACTTACAAGGCGAATTGTTTATACAACATGTGAGTGATTTTAAATTGCAACGAGCAATGAAAAAACGTGATAAATTACTTAGAAGGCTACAAAAAGAATTAAAGAAGGCATAACATGTTGGACTATCCTTTTTGGGTCAATGACTTTGATAGAGTAAAAGACCACAAACAGAAATATCCATTATCAAGTAAAATTTTTGAACATCCAGTTTCGTTCTGGTACGGTGAACGTAACGGAAAAGAAGTAAATGATCTAGATTACAGCATAGAAAGATTACTTAAACGCACACATCCAAATTTACCAATCTTAGTTTTGTATAACATGCCTAACAGAGATATAGGGCAGTATAGCAAAGGCGGAGCAAAGACTAGAGATAGTTACTTGCACTTTATAAAAAGTTTTGCTGATGGTATAGGTAATAAATCACCTATAGTTATATACGAACCGGATAGTCTCCCTCATACTACAATGATGCAAGAAGCAGATGCACTTTGGCGCATGGACCTTATGAAAGAAGGCTTAGAACTGCTTACACGCAGTTGTAGAGCCCATGTTTATGTTGATATAGGACATAGCAATTGGTTAAGTCCTAAAGATGCCGCTAAATTGTTAAATAGTGTATGTAACGAAAAAGTTAGAGGCTTTGCAGTAAACGTTAGTAATTATCGTAGTACAAAAGAAAGTGTAAATTGGGGTCTTAAAGTATGCGAATACAGACCACAAGATCATTTTGTAATAGATACTAGTCGTAATGGTAACGGACCACACGGCAATGAATGGTGTAATCCTCCTGGCAGATCATTAGGTATACCACCAACATGTGATACAGGTGAGGAACAATGTGATGCATTTCTTTGGATTAAGATACCAGGCGAAAGTGATGGTAAGGCCAACAAAGGACCTAAAGCAGGTAAATTTTGGGGAGAGATGGCAGAGCAATTAGTGAGAAACAATGAAGATTCATGAACATAATGAACCCTTCAAGCATCTAGTAATAGAAGAATTCCTCACAGAAGAAGAAACGCATTTAGTATATTATAGATGTAGAAATGCTGTTGATGAAAACAAGTTTAACGATAAAAGCATGTTCTTCGAACATGGAGAATATCAAAACAACTCAGGTGTTGATATAGAATTTACTCCTGATTTAAATAATAAAATCACAGAACAATTAAATCAAGTTGCTGAACATTTTAATTTGTTAGACGATAAATTTGAATGGAATTTTAATTGTAACCTTACATATGATAATCCAAGCAAACCATTAAGACCACACAATGATGATTGGAATGAACTAAGTAAATATGGAGCAGGTAGATTAAAATTGCTAGTGTATTTAGGTCTTAACGATCAGGAATACAAAGATTGGGGTACAAAACTTTACACCAAAGGTGAAACATATGATAGTTTTGCAAAAGAAGTAGAATTTGTACCTGGTAATGCTATGTGTTTTGAAGCAACTGATAAATCATTTCATGGCACAGACTTTACACATGGAATAGAAGGTTATAGATTTATACTAGGTGCTGAGTACATAAACAGTTCCTTAATTACAACGGAACCTGGAGAATAGATGGATAGTTATTGGGAATGGAATAAAGAAAATTTTCCTTGGCATTATGATCCAAGCAGTAAAGAAACAGATGTACAATATGTAGGACAGTTTGTTAGTGATAAGATGAATAACTATGTACAAGAAGCAATTGGTAACTTTACAGAAGAAGATGAATACAACGAAGTAAGTATCAAGGGCAAACCTTATAATAAAGAAGCGGCAGAGATTATGGAAGGCTATCACAATGACCTTACTCGTGCCGGCTACAATGAACATAACACTGGCGGAAGACAAACTAGGAACTTACCTAACTTCTTTAATATTATGGCAGAAGCAAGTGGATTATGGAATCCCCAAATAATGTTTCTAGAACAACCACCGGGAAGATTTGTTCCGTGGCACAGAGATAGTTATAATAACTATAGAAGAAACTTTGCTAAAGTTAGTGACGACACTGAAGTAATACGTTACTTAGTACAACTTAATGATTGGCAGTGGGGACATTATGTTAGTGTAGGCAATGATGTTATACATCAATATAAAATGGGAGACATACATTGTTGGCCCGAAGGTATATATCATGCTACTGGTAATGCAGGTTTATGGCCCAGGTATTGCTTAACTATTACAGGTGTTGTAACACCTAGTGCTTTGCATCTAAAAGAATCAAAAAAGTTTAAGATATGAACAAACCTTTTAAAAAAATTAAAGTAGATTTCAATTATCAACAATTAAGACGTGATGTTGAACAAGTGTTTATTAAAAATAAAGAATCTGCAGTTGGTACAGAACTAGAAAACATATCAAAAAGAAACCAATGTATTACAGTATCTAAACCAAACAGCGATGAATGGTACGATGGTATTGCTGGTAAAACATATGGTAACAATCAACAGCAACGTTACGATTTAAAAACACAGTTTGAAAATGAAACAAATGAATTTGTAGACGAAAGTAAATTTATACATCCTATAAACAACATTAAAGGCACATACTTAGAACAACTAGTAACTAGTATAGAAGGCGCCTTTAGATGGCGTATAAGTGTGTTACCGCCACGAACAACATTAAGTATACACAAAGACGGCAGTCCTTTAATGATGACTTTAAATGGTACTGGTACTATAATGGATTGGAGAATACACTTTCCTATCACAACAAATAATAGATGTTTTTTAGTAAACTGGCCTGAAAACTTTAATACACCAAAAGAAGATGGCGAAACAATACCTTTAGAAATGGCACATTTTAAAGCAGGTTCTTCTTATCTTTTAAATACTAGTAAGACTCATTGTGCTACTAACTACAGTAATGTAGAAAGAATACATTTAATTGCTAGTATGTCTACTGATGCCGCTAAGGCTTTTGAATAACAAAAGGATTTTGAATACTCCACATAGGTGGTAAACGTCTTGTAGTAACAGTTGCTTCTGGGAAGTGATCTTTAGTTCTTTGTGTTAAATATTCGTTGCTCCAGAACCAAGTGTAATGTGTTGCTTCTAATACAGCATCATCACCTTCTGTTGGTACTCTTTCAGCATCAACTCTGACATCATCATTATTGATTAAAGCAAAAACACCTGAACCCTCAGTACTTTCTACAAGGTTATTATTTAACATACCGTATTCATGTGTACGTCTTACAACAAAATAATTTAATGCTACTTCTCTAATGAATACAGTGAATATAATTGCACCACCTGGATTCAAATGCTCGTAACATTTATCTAGATCTGCAAATAATATCTCAGGGTCTACGTTTGCAGTTTTCATAAAACAGAAAATTAAATCAAATTTCTCACCTTCTTCTAATGGAATTGGTAAATCTATTTGACCATTAGGATGAACCATTTGATTATGTCTATCCCAAAACCTAAAACTTGCTTCTGGAAAGTCTTCTTTACCTTGCTCAATTGCTTCAAAGTCGCAATCTACACAAACATAGTTTTCTTCCTCTACATCGTTTGCTGGATCGTTTAGTAGTGTTCCTGCATTACCATATAGTTCTAACACTTTTGCTTCTGATAAATCCATATCAATGTTAGCACTATTTAATGTAGTAGTAATAAATTCGTATTTGGGTATATATGCTTCAACAGTCATGTTGATTCTCCTGTGTTGTTAAGATATATTTATAACTAGGAGTTTGTTGATATTAAATAAGTTGGCCATTAAAAGATTCAACATCATCGTTAAAATCCATATGACTAATTTCTACAGGCTTATACACTTTAGGAAATACATGGCAAGGATAACATTGTAATTTACCTATGCGATATATTTTTTTGGTTTCTTTATCTTGTACCCATTCTAAGCCTTCTGGAGCATTTTCTTGAGTTTCTTGGCTATCTGCTAATATAGTATATCCCCAACGTTCTTGAATACTTGCTGGTATTAGCATTCTATTTACTGGTATAAGATCTTCTAAATTGTTTGCACCGTATCCTAATCTTCTACCATGCTCTACAATATTACCATCAATATCTTTGTATGCAGTTACTTCGTGGAATGGGCCTGTTATTTCTGTATATGTTTCGACTAACCAAACCATTTCCCCGCCCCACTCATCATGAGGACATTCTTTAGGACCTAATTCTTGATTATACTCCCATATAAAATCATCTGCTTCTTCTGGGAATTGTCTAAGGCGTTTTACTAATTCACCATCAACATATTTGTAAATATTTTGACCGCCATCTACAGTTTCATATCGAATGTTATCAATATCTAGAGATGTTATGTCTGTGTCGTAGTCGTGTAACCAATTAAGTTGAGCCATTTTTTATACGCCTGATGGGTTTACTTCATCGTCCATTTCTGGTTTTCTATCTAATGGACTTTCTTCCTCTGGTGCTTCTAATTCACCTTCTAGGTAATGTTTAGCAGAACCTATATAATCTCCTGCTTTAACAATTTTTGATTGCCACCAATGTGGATAATCTGCATCAGGAAGTTTACCTAACATTTTGTATAATTCAACACTATACTTTCCAATTTTAAATAATTCCTTTCTTAGCATATCTGATTCATTGTCAATATGTCCAACAGCAATCTTTTCAACTTCTTCTTCATTTAATGGAAGTCCAGCAAGTTCTTTAATTCTTTGAATACTTTCTAGACCTTTTGCTTTCATTTCTTCACCGCGGTCATCAAATGCTGAGTTTACACTAGGTTTCATATCAGGTTCTGCTTTACGCATAGCCTTTTCTTGCCCATATTCTCTTTCAAGTTGAGGCATTCTTGTTTCTAGTTGTCCTAAAGTTAGTTTAGGATATTTTTTCATTGCCCAAGCAAAGAAGTTACCAATACCAAATTGTTTTCCTTGTTTAGCATCTCTGTTAGCATCTGCTTTTGCACCTGCAGATTTAAAGTTTAATTTTGTTCTATCTTGTTCCATTACTTCTACCTAATATGTAAGTGTTAAAGTTAAATTTACTATACTTTTTACAAAGTTCGTAATTATGATCTAATATTTCTTGACATTGATCACTGTAGTAATACTTATTTATCACTTCTATATCAATATCTTGTAATCTTTTTATTTCAGTTATAATAGCATCTAAACGTTTATCGTCATCTTTTATGTTATCAAAACTAAAATCTATAAAATCTTCATGAAATTTAAAACCACAATCTTTAATATGTTTATGTATATGATATGTACCAACTACAAACGGTATTTGCTTTGACCAAAATGTTTTTATAGTTTTTTCTGTGTAAAATCCTTCGTTGTACCAATCAGTCAATGGACCATCAAACATCTCAAACTGTACATATGATAAAGACTCAGATTGTTTTCTTCTAAAACATGTTTCTGTAGATATACAGATAATACTTTCTTGATAAAAATCCTTTACTCCTGTCCACCATTTCCAACCATTCACCTGTTCTGAATCTAATAAGACCCCTTTTTCTACAAAACTTCTAATAGATTTATTAGGATCAAGTGCATCAAATACTTTTAGTCTATGTTTCTTAATGCGATTATTTAAACATAAAAAATGTTTAGGTCTAAATTCTGTATTTGGTACAAATTCTTTATTTAAACTAACAGTATTTCTAAAGTATACTAAATTAAACACAGCATTGGTATTTGGTAAGTATTTGTTTATGGAATCTATTATAGGTTTATTACCAAGCATAAAGAAAACATTTTCTTGTACAGGCTCTAAAATATCGCATAACCATTTTACAATATTTATTTCTTGCTTATTCCATACAATAGTCTTTGACCATACGTCCCAAATATTTGTAAAAACAATTTTTATATTAGGACAGTCTTTAACAGCATCAACTATATCTTTGAGATAGGTTGTGTTTTCTTCGTAATGAAGGAAAGCCTGAGTAGTCCATGCAAAATGTAAAATTTGTAATTGATCACTAGGCTTTATATCTTTCAATGATATCGTTTTTGTTTTTCTATTAAGTTTGGTTATGGGAGGTACGTTGTGCCATAGAGGCATTTGATGTATAGGACCTTGCCATTTATTTTGTAATACATAATTAAGTGTATTTTGATAATAATCTTTATCTAAGACTGGTAAGTGATCTAAATATAGGAATTCAAAGAAATCACTGATTTGTGATTCTTCTATTATGTCGAAATAAATACTATTGTCGGGTACTACTGATAAAGCCATAACACTATTTATAGGTAGTGTAAGTTAAATTTAATTTAATCCTGCTAACTTTTTAAGTGTTTCTAAATCTTCGTTTGATTCTTTTTTACCGTAAGTAACACAAGGGTCTTGATTACAGCCACAGTTTTTACTTTCAGCCATAGCAGAACCATAGTCTTTAACATCTCTATTATGTACAGTATCTTCTATGTAACCATGGATTACGTCATCTCTGTCATCGTCCATGTGTAAATTATGATCCATTGCCCACTCTGTCATTTCTTGATCAAGTTCTTGGTCGCTTAGGCCCATTGCTTTTGCTAAAGCAGGCTCACCACCTTTCTGGTATGCATCCATAAAACGGTCATACATTTCTTCATCTTGACTTGGTTCACCAAATGGAGCACTTTCTTTCTTAGCATGTTTGTCCATTTCTTCTTGACTTGGCTCTTGTGAATCGTCATCACCTGCACCGGCATAACCTGTACCATGACAAGTAGCACAGTCTTCATCGTCACCATCACAATGGTAACATTCGCCACCTTCTTCTAATTCAGGCTCGTAGTCAGATCTAATATCTGCTAAGTCTAATGTAGGTAGTTCAGCAGTTTCTTCTTTAACTAAACCTTTTGATTTAGCAAAGTCAAGCATTTGAGTTAAACCTGCAGTTTTTTGTATTGCTCTGTTAAACTTTTCTCTAGGTGATTCTTCTTCACCTGCTCTTTGAGAACTGAGCATATTAAACATTTTAATTAAAGCATCTGCTTCAGCACCACTAACTTGATGTGAATCACCATCATCAGTAGTTACAGAAGTAATTTTATCAAATTTCTTAACTTTCATTAGTTCAGCATCTTTACTAGCATCTTCACTGTCTGCAACTTTACCTAATTGAGTCATCATGTTCTTTTGTGCAAAACCTGGCTTGTACCCATCGTCATCAGTGTTGTCTATTTCTTTACTTACGTCGTCATCATCGGAATAGTCCATTGGTGCTTCGTTAAGCATTCCTGCTAAAAATTTTAATATGTTTATGTCTTCGCTCATTTTTTTCTCTGCTTTACTTTTTAGTAAGTCAAATATACCTTGGTTAAATGTTCCCATATATTTGACAAAAATTTCTTTTTTATGTTCATTATCTGTAGCACTATTAAATGCATTTCTAAAAGCACTTGCACTTGCTACTACATCACCCTTGTCAATATTGGGTGCTACATATATGTAGCCTCTCTGCGACATTGGCAAAGCAGGATGTCTCTCTAATGTATTTATCATTTGATAGAACTTTGGTCCAGGTTCTCCGCGTACTTTCATGTCTAAACCGGTCTCTGTATCTACGTTTGACATAGGAAATCTATCAGTGTCTTTCTCACCAACAGCAAATATAACCATAGTATTTTCTTGATCAAATGCTTTTGTATAAGAATCCACTAAGTAAGGTACTTTTGCTTGTATGATTTTATCAGCAGGAATATCATGTAATTGTGTCATAATTTCTGCTTTTTCTTTAAAATTAAATGGTGACTTAGGCATTTCAACCTTGTCTGATGTTGCTACATATACATTAGCATCAGGAAATTGTGCCTGTAACTTTTTGTATACTTCTGCATGATGCGGTAGCATAGGTTGGAATCTACCTGGGTATATAACTACCTTTTTCATAATTCGACTATTCTTACTTTAAGTGGGGTATCGCCTTTGATAAGTCTGTGAAAACAATTTTTATTTATGTGTATGGTTGTTCCTGGTCTAATGTCTTTTGCTTCTTGTTGTGAGTATTGGAATTTCCAACCTAAACCTTCGATAACTTTCATAAACCTTGTGGTTTTATCTTTATGCCATGTGTATTCTTCATCAGCAATATCGATATCAAAGATTTTTTCGTTATCAAGCATTACATTCTACCATTTACGACAACTCCAGTACCTTGCTTTTGTCTTAGGTCCTGGATTATCACAGTTGTGTCTTGCTCTAAAACTCTTACGAGCTTTAGGATTAGACTTTCTAATTTTCATTGTTTTACCTTTAGCACTACTTCCGCCGTGTCCAAAGTTTACTTTTTTTACGTTACCTGTTTTAGGGTCTTTGACATATACTTTAAACTTCTTAGTATCACCTTGCATAGGTTTGTTTAGTTTAACTTTACGTCCTTGATA